>OGSY01000064.1_pt1 | contig 85011 bp, 71 predicted proteins | sample 1574281 | NCBI WGS metagenome assembly OGSY01 (sample SAMN03295855, study PRJEB24534) | human gut metagenome | isolation source: fecal sample 5 from infant 8 | host: Homo sapiens | place: USA: Pittsburgh, PA | collected 2014-07
TTCGAATCCAGTTAAGGCATCCAGTTAATCTATTATAAAATCTTTTTATGTCTTATAAAATCTTATTTGAGCCTTATTTTTAGGCACTTTTCTTGCTCTCATTGTGTTAAGTTGTGGTATAAAATACAAAGTAATATTAAGGTATGTTAAAAGATTTTTGTGGTATTGTTGTGGAATGAAGAAAAAAGTTACAAAGGAGTTCCACAAAAAATGCCAAAAATACCAAAGCCACTCAATGATAAAGAGGTAAAAGCATATAAACCAAAAGAAAAAAGACAAAAAATAGCTGATGGAAATGGGTTATATCTTTTTATAGAACCAACCTCTAGGAAATATTTTGTATTTCAATATACAAGTCCAATTGACAAAAAAAGAAAGATGTTAGTTTTGGGCGATTATCCAAAAATGACACTTAAAAATGCAAGAGATGAAGCATTTGAGCTGTTATCAAATGTTAAAAAAGGTATCGACCCACGGCTAAGAAATACACTTGATGAAGAAGCTAAGTTTAAGACCTTAGCATTAAGATATTTGCAAATAAAAAACATAAGTGATAGAACTTTAAGAGGTGAAAAAAGAAGACTTGAAAATCACATCTTCCCATACATAGGAAATAGAGATATAAAAACAATAACAGAGGCTGAAATAATAGAGGTTTTAAGGCTTCTTGAAAAAAAGAATAAATTAGAAACCTTAAATCGGCTTTTTTCTTTGCTAAACCAAATTTATAAAAGTGCTTCTCACATAACGCCTAATATTATTCAAAACATAAATTATCGCTATACTTTTAAAAGCAACAAAACAAACAACTATCCTACGCTAACAAGCAAAAATGAAATAAAACTCTTGCTTGAAAATATTAAAAATTATAATGGTGATATAAGAACAAGATATGCGTTAAAACTTTCTATTTTAACGGCTCTTAGACCTATGAATGTTAGGAAGTTAAAATGGGAGCAAGTTGATTTAGTTAATGAAGTTTTAAAAATAGAAGCTAAGTCTATGAAGACAAGAAATGAGTTTATTTTGCCACTTGCAAGGCAAACTGTAGAGTTATTAAGAGAGTTTAGGGAGCTTAATTTTATAGGGGACTATGTGTTTTCATCAGCTCATACAAGCAAACGCCCTATGAGTGAAAATACTGTGAATTTTGCACTTCGAAGAATGGGTTATGCCAAAGATGAAATAGTTGCTCACGGTTTTAGAGCAATGTTTTCAACGATCTGTAATGAAAATATTCAAAATCACGGATTGAATTTTGACATAATAGAAAAATGCTTAGCTCACAAAGATAAAAACAAAATAAGAAGTGCTTACAATAGAGCTTTAAATTTAAAAGAAATGAAAAAGTTGATGCAGTGGTGGGCTGATTGGCTTGAAAAATTAGAGGAATAATCAAAAAAGATTACTCCTCCTTGCTTAAAATAAATTCTTTTAGTTCTTTTTTGTTTAAAAAAACAGTCCTATAAGTCAAGGGATATTTTTTTATCTTTCCTTGCCTTACCCAGTTTCTTATTGTTTCGGTGCTAAGCCTTAGAGCCTTTGCTGCCTCTTCGTATGTGATGAGGTCTTTAAAGTCAAGTTCTTTTGTTACGTTCATTAGTTATCCTTTAAAACGGCAACTCATTATCACCATCATCCATATTTGGTAACTCTACATTTTGATTTGTAGATTGATTTGCATTGTTTTGGATTGGTTTAGGTGGTTGGTGCTGGTCTTTGGCAACTGCTTTTGGCTGTTGATTATAGGCTTGATAGCTGTTTTGGTAAGGGTTGTTTTGATATTGGTTGTTTTGTTGATACGGATTGCTTTGTTGAGCAGGTTTTTGATTAACAGGTGTTCCACCTAACATTTGCATATTCTCAACTGTTATACTATGCTTACTTCTATTTTGCCCGTTTTGGTCTTGCCAAATATCTTGCATAAGCCTTCCCTCTATTAAAACCTGACTACCTTTTTTAAGATACTGATTAGCTATTTCAGCACTTTTGCCCCAAAAAGTAAGGTCGATAAAGCAAATTTCCTCTTTTTTCACACCGTTTAAGGTGTATTTTCTATTTGTGGCAATAGCAGTTTTACCGATTGCACTACCAGTGTTTAAATATCTAAGTTCAATATCTCTTGCTAAATTTCCTACTAAAATTACTTTGTTAAACATATCATTTATCCTTTTTTTCTAAATTTGTAAGTCTATACTCATTTATGCCTACCCAAAAGGCAAGTAAAAAAATCAATAACATTTCATAGCTCATTTTAAAATCTCCCTTAAATCTACATTATAAGCTTCTTTCCAAGCTATTTCGTGATAACTTTTAACCTCTCCATAATTTATATCTTCAACTGCAGGGCGAGGTAAATTTAACTCTTCTGAAATTGCCTTTAAAAGCCTCCAGTTGTATTCTTTGCCTGTTAATTTTTCAACTTTTTTAATCGTTGCATAAGTTTTACTCTCATCAAGCTTTACTTTTAGTTTTTCAACTTCTTTACTTTTTAAACTTGCTGTTGCCATTGCAGTAGCTTCTCTTTTTGAGCCGATGTAAGCTTTGGTTTTAATGGCTTCATCTCTTTCATCTCTTAAACGGTTATTAGCTTCTAGCTCATTTGCATAAAGTCTTAGTGCTGTTGGTAGGTCGTGAGGCATAAATCTATCTCTTAACATCGCTTCCATTTTATTAAATGCCTTTATATACTCAGTTTTCCATTTATAAGCTTTCTCACCCGTAAAGCTCATAACTAAAAGTGAAAAACCATCACGGGTTAAATTGTAAAGTTTTGTCTCTTTATCGAAAACCCCATTTTTACGCACTTCGCTCGACGGTGCAAAATTGCGCTGTCGGAAATCATCGTTTGGCAAATTCTCAATTACTCTTAAAACATCAGCATGTCTTTTCTCAAAAACTTCAGCTATTTGAAGTGAGTTTGTAAAAATCTCATCTTTAACTACTTCAAATTTAACTTCTACATTATTTATAATTATTTCATTCATTTTATTTCCCTTTTTGTTAAAATTTTCTTTGATGAAAAACTCATCACCACATAGATATGCCATAACAGCACCAACCTTTTTATAAACTTCACTTATTTGGCTGTTAATGGCATTTAGATAAAGTATTGTGTTTTCAATGCTAGGGGCTTTCATTTTAGCCCCTTTGTAAGCTTAATGGCTATGTAAAGTAATAGCAACGCATTTACTAGACCTAAAATAGAATTTATAATTTCCATTTTTAACTCCTTATGGTATAATTGCTATAAGGGTAAAACAATGACTTAGGGGTAGCCAACCCCCAAGCTTATCTTTTGATGGCAAGATAAAGGATAGTAATCAGATTGATTATCGCAGTGGCTAGTTGGATAATCGCCGTGATTAAATCCATTGTTTTACCTCCTTGTTTTATTTCAAAACGTATTATTTCCGTTTTGATACAAGAATTATACTAAAATTATACGTTAATGTCAATAGTTTTTAAGTAAAATGTTTGTTATTTGTATAAAATAAAGCGTAAAAAATACGCCTATTTTGAAAGTTGTTTTATAATATTTGATAAATCATCAAGAACTTTTAATTTATCTTTTAGTTCTAAATTTTCAAGATAAAGTTCTAGTGCTTTATTCATAGTGCTTGAAATATTTCCAGTCCTTGAAGCCTTACTAACAGCTTCTTCTCCATACCCTATAAGCTCCCCTAGTTGCTTGTAAGTCAAATTTAGCTCTTTACAAACCTTTTTTACTATGTTTTCATCACTCATCTTAATCCTTGCCTTTATATTTCAACCATTTAAAAGAGTAATTTTACTAAATTTAGGCTAAATTTAGCCTTTTAAATAGTTTCATAATACTTCCAATTTGGAAGTGAAAGTTTTACAACAGGGCTTATTTCATCATTCTCATCAAAAGAAGCATACCCTGGAAAAACTCCACTATCTAAGCAGTGTTTGTATCTTTGAAGTATCTCTTTATAAGTGCTTCTTCCTAGTTCTACTGCTTCATCATCAAGCTCAAAAAGTCCAGTATAAAACGGCTCTTTGCTTTCAACGCCTATAAACAAAAAGCCATTTACTTCATAGCCTAAACTTCTTAAAACATCGCTATAAAAAGCTACTTGGATATGATAGTTAAAATTTGCCACGCTTTTTGCAAACTCACTTGGTTTTGCTGATGAGGTGGTCTTTAAATCAACGATTAAACCTAGTTTTTTATTATAAAAATCAGGTCTAGCCTTAACTTTCACCCCATCAATTTGGCTAAAATGACTTTGCTCAGCTACACCGTTGCTTAAAAAGTTTGAAATAGCAGGGTCGCTTTTGATATTTTCAGCCATAGCCTTTGCTTTTTCAAAGGTTGCTATGTCAATAGCTGTTTTATTTCCAATATTTGCTAAAAACTTGTCATAAGCCTCTTTGCCTGCTTTTGTTCTTTTATCAACATTTGGCATAACAGCAAACTCGCTCTCAAAGTCATCATACTCTAAAACAAGCTTATGAAATGCCGAACCAAGCACCATATTAGGTGTTGGCTCTTCATAAGTTTTGTTTTTAAAATGTCTCATTGACTTAAGCATTAGATCAATATCACTTTTTGATATTTCAGGTCTACTATGGTATTCAAAATTTGTCATAATTTATCCCTTAAAATAGTCATTTATTATTGTGTCAATGCTAGCTGGGTCGTTTAAAATAGCAGTTATTTGCTCGTTAGAATATCTACTTGCTATTTCATCAGCTTCGTTTTCATTGATACCACGCTTTAATAATTCAGCTTCTAAAATATCCCCTGGTAAAGGTTTAGGCTCGTTGCTCTCAGGCTCAACTTCGATTACCTCTGGTTCAACTTTTACACTTTGACTTGCAATTTCGTTTAAATTTAGCTTTTTAGGTTTATTTTCTGCTTCAAATTCTTCAGTGTCATCTTTAAAAGCGTTGTCATCTTCAACAACTGCACTCATTATGTTTTCATTTATTGGAAGTCTTGTTATGACATACTTTAATGCTTTTGCCTTATACATTTCTTCACACCAACTAAACCAAACACCACTTAGTTTTTCTTTTTGATTTAGACTAGTTCTTCTTATTTTTTCAAGCTTTTTAAAGCTTACAAACTCACTCCAAACGGTATCGGTATTATCTTTTGCATAAACAATCACACCTTTAAGGTTTTTAAATACCCAATTAGGGTCATCATCGTTTCTTTCTTCATAATTTGGCACAAAATTAATATCATCATTAAAGCCATTAAAACATAAGCTAAACTCATCACACCCATAAACAGCCACGGCTCTAAACTTCCAACCGTTTCTATAACCTAATGCTATCCAACCTTTATAGCCTATTTGAAGTTGAGCTGTCTTTCCATAAGGCACGATATAAGCTTGGCCAAACATTTTATTTGGGTTTAGCCCTGTTTGAACGATAGCAATACCAGTATTTACAACACTTTCAACGCTACAACCTTGCAAGTTTTTATCCATTGCTTGAGATAGTATCGCTGAACTAAATAAGCTTATTTTTTGCTTATCATCAACTATTGTTTTTATTAGATTTTGTTTATTTGACAATAAACTTCTAGCTTCTTTTTCTCTTGGTGTTATGTTATTCATTTTTTATCCTTTAAAAATTTATTAAACTCATCTATAAGTTTTAAAGTCTTGTGAATTTTGCTTTCTGTTTTCCAAAACTTAAGCCTATAAAAATAAGTAAACACTATTCCTATTTTTTCACCTATTAAAGGCGCAAAGTATTTAGCCATAGCATAATCAGTCTCAAAATATTCGCTAACTTTAAAATAAAGCTCTTCACATAGCAAAATCTTGTCTTTATAGATGTTTGGAAAATTCCTATGAATATAAATTTTGTCATCTATTTTTTTAAATCTATTTGTTCTTTTTCTTGTGGTATCAATCCACTTAAAAGTCATAAGCTGATTTCTTGTGTAGTCTTGATTTTGTTTTAAAAATTGTTCTAATGGTATAAACTCACTCACTTCTATCCTTCCTTATCTCATAGCCACCATTTATTATCTTATCAAGGTATATTTTGGCATTAAAAATGTTTTTATTATTTAAGGCCTGTTTAAGATTTTTAAGTAACCTTTTAATCTCTTTTATTTCACTTCCTATGTGTAGATTTTGGCTTGTCCAATACTCATCTAAAAGCTTGTTGTATTTTTTAGAAACTTCATCAAAGCTAAGCTTTTGACTTCTATCCCAACTATAATCCCACTCGCTTTCTTTATCTTTTGCATTGTGGAAAGCCTTTATACATTCATCTACACTCACACTTTTATAGGTCTTTTTTAACACTATCTGACCCAACTTTTACTTTTTTGAATACTTCATCTATCATCTTAGGAAGTTCATCAATCATTTTCTTTAACACTTTGTTTTTAGCCTTTAAGGTTGCAATTTCGGTTTCTAAATATGTCATCTTCTTACCCCCTTAAATGTGTCTACTATCTTGTTAGTTGCTTTTTCTATAATAAAGGCATTGTTCTCATAGGTAGAGACCTTATATCTACGACTTGAATACTCTGTGCCACTTATACCTTGAAACATTGCCACCATGCTTTTACCGATTAACTCACCATTTCTTTTTATTCTAATTACCATTTTTTATCCTTTTATTTTATAGTGTCTATAAACTCGCCCGTTGATTTAAGCACGATATAAATAACCCTAACTTCATAAAGAGAGCGTGAATATTTACCATTTTTACCGATTATCATCGTTATTCTTCCTCATCTTCATCGCATTCGATTTTATCCCAAAACTTATCGCTTATTAAGATTTTGCGTAGGTCTTCTTTAACACTTTTGCCACCATCTTCTGCAATCTTCATTATGGCGTTCAAAGCCTCATCCATAACACGATCTAATCTACCTTTAGTCACTATCGTTTTACTTTTTAAGTCTACAAATATCATTTTTTATCCTTTGCACATTAATAGCGATCAGCTTGTTTCCAAAACTTATCATCGTTTAACCATTCGCGAAGTTCTTCTTTTGTTACATTGCTATTTTTTATGATGAAAGTTATAACGCTTAAAAGTTCTCTAAAAACATCTGAACCCTCACCATGTACCGTTACCGTATTACTTTTTGTATCTGCAAATATCATTTTTTATCCTTTAATCTTTCTTTTATGGTTTCGTAGATGTTATATCCTAGCTCTAATGCTTCATCTTCTACATTCAGCATAAATAACTCTATCTTGCCATCTACTTTTGAGATTGAAGTTGGCTTATTTAAAAGTGTTTTTATTTCTTTTAATAAACTAATTCTGTATTCCTTGCCTTTTTGATTGTCTTGTATATTATCTTCTCTTAGTATTCGTTTTATTATAGAACTAAGACAATGCATATACATATTGCATAAGTAAGTTAGTTTTTCATCTTTATTATCTGTCTGATTATATTTTTCAATTTCTCTAGTTAAATCACTAACTAAGTCTTTTCTCTTTTTTCTGATGGGAATAAAGGCTTTTTCTCTCTGTTCAGATAATACTTATCTTAGTCCCCTTATTTGGTTCATTGTCATCACTCTACCTCAATATCTTTTATCTTTTTAGTACCTTTTCTTTTATTGTCTTCTTCTTTTACTCTTTGTATCATCTTGTTTTTTTGTTTATAAGTTAGATATCCTGGATTTTTATCTATTGCTTTACATATTTCTGTTTCTGGAAAATAAACACAATACCTTTCAAATTTCTCTCTCCTGTCAATCATATAGCAAAAGAAAAATATAACTCCTATTATTAAGATAATCTGAATAAGTAGTCTTAATTTACTTTCTCCTACTATTGACATCATTGTGCTACAAATTAGAACAGTTATAAAAACTGCTACTATTATAATCCCTGCCTGCACAATCCATATTTCCATTTTCAAGTTTCCTTTTACAAAATTTTCTTTATTTCTTTAAATATTTCATAATCTAAATTTTTTAAAAATTCTTTAATTTCCTCTTCATTTAATAAAGAATTATTAACTACTTCCGCTAGTGATGGAATATCATTTATATTAACATCATTATAAGATAAATAGCTTATTATATTATCTGGGTCCATATCATTCAAAAGGTCATCTTCATCTAGTTCTATATCTATTGTTTTCGTCATCATTTTATTATCCCCCACTTATCACTATTTTCTTTAATATGGTATGTGTTCCATCAGCATTTCTTTTTACTAATTTAGTTCTATACAAATATTGAACAAAATTATATGATTGAAATAAATAATGAGTGTATATACAATTATCTACTCTATCATATAGAGGTCTATCTTTATTTATCATAGTCCAATGAAAAGTTAAATCATAAGGATTTATGCCTTCCTGAGTTATTTCATTTAATCTATTTTGGAAATACTCATCTACTATTTTTATTATTGGATCTATTTCTTTTATTTCAAAATCGTAGTGATCATCATCTTCTTCTTTTATGTTTGCACCTTGTCTGTTCAACTCTTTTATGAGTTTTTTGCTATAGCCATTATTTTCAAATATCTGAAAATCATTTATTCTTGTTCTATAGCTCATTTTTAATCCTCTATTTTTGAAATTTTAGTTATAGTGAAATTTGGCAAAATTTCAGTTTCTATTTCTATCTTAAATTTTCTTTTACAACATTCGCAAATTACTTCTTTTTCTTCATTTATTTCATTGCTAGAAAAGTCATTTTCTAAATATTCTTCAAGTTCTGCTGCATTATTTTCTTTCCCACAATGAGGGCATTTAAAGTCTTCACTTAATATCATCTCTATCCTCCTACTTTTATAACCACGTTTATGAAGCGTTTTAGTTCTTTTTCTACATCCTTTATATCCCATTCACCGAGAACGTGATTAAAGTCTATACCTAATACCCAAACATCATCTGGCAATTCTAGGTCATCTTTTATTTTTGTTTTAAAGATTTTTCCTATCTCTGAAAAAGTTACCCCACCATGAACATCCAAATCATCGCACTCGCTATAATGCTTCCCATGTAATTTATTGTTTTTTGGTATGAACACATAAGCAGAACGCCAATGCAAAAACTCGCCATACCAAGTTAGCATTATGCAACCCTTATAGCCTTTGTATGTTATTTCTTTTTCGATTTTTTTTGTTTTCATCTCTACCTCCTTACAAAGCTTTTAGCTTTTGCGTAGTCTTTTATGCTTCTAACTTTGCACTTTCTACGCCCTTTTTCATCGTATATCCACCTAGATTTTGTTATGCCTAAAATTCAAGTTCTACAAAATATTTGGCTAGGGCTTTTAGATTTATCAAATTTCAAAAAAGTTTATTTTCCTTACGCCTATTTAAGCTTCGTGGTGGATTAGTCCACTTAGCACCAAAGCTTTATTTAAAAAGCATTCCTATAACTTCTTTTTTAAAATCCTCTTGGTCTTCATCGCTCATGCCTTCTAGTAGATTTTTTAAACTACCTATTGGCTCTAGTATTTTTTCTGCATCTTCCATCGCATAATCCCAAATTCTTTGAGCTTCGTTTTGTTTTCTTTCTCTTTCTAGTTCATAATATCTTGTGCTATCCATTATCATTTCCATTTGTTGCTCCTTTAAAAAATAAATCTCTTATGTAGAGGCAACGAGAAAAAGTTAAATTGTTTGTTAAAAAATAAACGGAGTTAATCCAATTTAAGTCTAAAATGTTTTGATTATTTTTAATAAAGGAAAAACATAGGATTAAAGAACACGTTGCCCCTGCATAAGAGGATTTGCATTTTACTACCCCCAGCAAATCAATGGGGCTGATAAGTTGAATAGGCTTAAAAGGGGCGTATTTTAAAATGTTGTTATAAGTCACACCAAGCAATGACTTTATAACGGCTTAGTCAAATAATATCTTAATAATGTCAAACGCCAAATTTAAAGATGAAACTAAGATTATAAAAGACTTTTTAAATAACCACTTAGGAAGTAGCTTTATAACCTACCTAGATACACAAGGAAGCTTATTTTGTTCTACGCCCCGTTTAAACCTATTCGTCGGCACATCTATCGTTTGCCTTACGCTTCCGATTTCAACCAGTTTTAAATCAACTCGATTTAGGCACTGTCGGTCAAAGCTTTCGCTATCCAGCCTTTTTTGTTTTGTTAGTGAAATGTTAGCATTACTTAACTTATAAAATACTTAAATAAGTAAGTATTACTAATTTTTATTTTGATAAAATGTAATCAAATATTTCAAAACAAGGATAAAAAGATGGATTTTAAAGAACAAATCAAGCAAATTGCTAAGAGTATAAATACAATGCGTGATAGTATCATCACAGAAGAAGCCACCAAAACAGCGTTTATTCTTCCATTCATTCAAGCACTTGGATATAACATTTTTAATCCTTTGGAAGTAACACCTGAATACACTGCTGATTTAGGTTTAAAGCAAGGTGAAAAAGTTGATTATGCTATACAAAAAGATAATGCACCAATTCTTTTTATAGAGTGCAAAAAAATAGGTGCTGAACTAAATATCCAAAACGAATCACAACTTTTGAGGTATTTTCACACTTCAACTGCCAAATTTGCGATACTGACAAACGGTGAAACATATAATTTTTATTCCGATTTGGAAGAAAAAAACAAGATGGATAAAGTCCCATTTTTAAGCTTTAAGATAACTGAAATAAAAGATAATCAAATCAATGAGCTAAAGAAGTTTCATAAAGAAAACTTTGATTTTGACAACATATTAGAAACTGCAACAGATCTAAAATATGAATCAGAACTTAGAAGATTTATAACAGGGCAGTTGGCTAATCCAGATGAAGAATTTATTAAATTCTTTGCAAAAAGTGTGTATAGTAGCGTTTGCACTAAAAAAGTGATAGACCAATTCACGCCACTTGTAAAAAGAGTGTTCAATCAACTAATCAATGATGCAGTAACCGAAAGACTTCAATCAGCACTTAATAAAGAAAACGAAAAACAAAAAGAAGCACAAGAAAAAGAAACAGAGCCAGAAGAACCAAAAATAATAACAACAGATGAAGAAATGTCAGCATTTTTCATCATTAGAGCGATTTTATGCAAGGTAGTGCCTATTGAAAAAATAACATTTAGAGATGCACAGTCTTATTTTTCGGTATTTTATGATGACAATAATAGAAAACAAATATGCAGGCTATACTTAGAAGATAGTAAAAAAAGAATAGGGCTAATAAATGCTAATAAAGAAGAAAGAAAAGAAGATATCGAACAACTAAGTGATATCTATAAATTTGAAAAAGAGCTTGAAGAAGTAGCGTTGTTTTATTACAACCAAGACCAAAACTAAGATAAAGCACCTTTATTTAGGTGCTTTACTTCTATTTTATACCTTGATTGTAAAACACTAGGCCTTTTTTTACAAAAATAGCTAAATTTGAAATGTAATACCGTTGTAGTTCGTTTGTAGCACTAAAATGTTTTTAAAAATAGTGATTTTTTAATTAAATGTAGTTGATTTATAAAATGTGTTGAATTTTTATTTGCATATTTACTTTTATATGTTAAAATTATTTAAAATCAAAAGCCACTTGTGAAGGAGTAAGGCTGTGGTCCTAAGATTAGGGTAGGCTTTGGCTTAGTATTTCCGCATGCACCTGGGGTCGGCTTTTGATTATTTTTGTAGGCTCTCCATAAAGTTACCCTTGCTTTTTCTCATTATGTCAAGTATAAACTCTATAAAATTATCTGAATATGTAAAAGTTTCTTGCTTACCTATTATGTGTTTATAGGCATATTTGGCATTTTCTTTAATACCGTAAAAATCAATTATTTTACTAAGAACAAATTTATTAAAACCTTTCTTATAGTCAATTTTTATATTTTCTTTTAACATTTTGCTCGTAACTACTTCAATAACTACATTAAAGCTGTATTTGTGTGTATTTGACGGGTCTTTTAGCTTTGTTATTGGTTCTAGTTTTATGTCCGAGTTTTTATCTAAGCTTACTTTAAAATCAGCATCTTTTTCATGTTTTGTAAAATATAATTTTTGTTTCATATCTATGCTAAAGCTATCGCTTTTTATTTCTTTGCTTAAAATTTCTATTTCATTGCTTTGTGTTATTAGCCTTTGAGCTATTTTAGATGGATATTTTAGTTTTATTTCTTCATTTGTTAGAGGATTATAATTAAAAGAAAGGACTAAGAAATTATCACTTATAAAATCAGTTATTTTAATATCATGAAACCTTTTTATCTCATTTTCAAAATTTAAAACACAAGCTTGAAAAAGTGGAACATATTTTGCCTCATAATCTTCATTAATAAAATGTGTGCTTGTGTTTCTAAGATTAATAATAAGCTCTAAATTTTTCCTTTTATGGGTGTGTTTATCTGTATAAATTTCTTTTAAGCAGTCTCCAAGACTTAAACTTCTATTTTCATCATTTTTATAGTATATGCTTTTGTTGTCTATTAGAAGTTTAGCTTTTAGCATAAGTTCCCAAGCATTGCAGATAAACATACTAAAGCCTTCAACCCTGTATTTTATAGTAGGTTTGTTGTATATCTCAATAGCCATTAAAAAGGCTTCTACACTTTTTGCTAAAAATTGTTTGATTAATTTTTGTTCCATTATTTTATACCTTGATTATCAAATATCAAGCCTTTGTTTATTTCATAGTGTATTTTTCCACAAACTTTACCTAAAATCTCGAAATTATCATCAACTCCAAGGATTATATCACCATAATCACGGTTTAAACTCATTAGTTTTAACCCACCTTCAGGCAAAAACTCAACTCTTTTTATATAAACGGCTTCATTACACCTAACTACATAAATACCAGCTATTTTTACAAAATCATATCTATAATTTACCATATCAATTAAGGCAATATCACCCTCAGTATATTCAGGCTCCATACTATCACCGATTATCTCAATGGCTCTTATATTTGCAGGATTTAAGCGACCTAAAACACGCCTTTCAACTGCCACTACACCATTTGAATTTAACATTGTGATATCAAAAGCTCCTTCACTTCCAGCACCTGCCAAGATATCAAGCTTTTTAACAACTACAAAGTCTTTTAACTGCAAATTATCAGGCAAATAAGGCAAATACTCACTCAAATTTGCTTTTAATTCATTTTTTACGATTTGTTTTTTATTTTCATCAGCGTTTGGAAAAAAATCAACAATGCTAGTGTCTGTTGCTTCGGCAATAGCATATAAGTTTTCAAGCGATGGTCTAACCACTCTCTTATCTGCTTCTGGTTTGCTCTCAAATTGTGTGATTGCAGAGGCTGTTACTCCTATTTTTTCACCTAAATCCTTTTGGTTTAATTTTGCATCCTTTCTTGCTTTTCTAATAGCTTTATATAACTCTTCCATCTTTAATCCTTTCAAAACATTAAATTTTACTAACTTAAAAATTAGCACTACTTAGTTATATAAGTTTTTATTAAGCTTAGTAATGCTAATATTTCCTTATGAAAAAAGAAATTTTAATAAGACATATGAAAAAAGACATTGCAAAATGTTTCAATCTTACGCCTCCAGCTGTAGTTCTTTGGTTTAGCAAAGACAACCCAACAATGCCAACTGCTGATAAAGTTTCTACTCTTTATAAGAAATTTGGCATTCCAGTTGATTATTGGGCTCAACCTGAACTTTATGAAATTAAGTTTATCCCAAAGAAGAGGGCTATTACAAGGCGACAAAGGAAAGACAATGGAAACACAAAAGTATGATATTTCTAAAAGCTTTAAATTAAGCAGTGAAAACATCGCAAACATTGTCTTTCTACAAAATGAAAAAGGCTTTAAGAGTGATAGCGAGGTGGTGCGATTTGCTTTAAATTTAACAACAGCACTCGTAAAACAAGACTTAGAAACAAAGGCTATGTCTTCTATTTTAGAAAACATAGCTAATAATAAAAATAAATGAAAGGAAAAACATAGGCTGTTTTTAAAAGTCCCCTTACTCCTTTTGTATTGATTTCTTAAAATTTTCTTCATGTTATTCAGGGGGCTTTTGAAAATAACCTTAAAAGGATAAATAATGGGTGGTTATGGAATATGTTTTAATGAATGGCTTTTTGATGAAAGAATTAAGAGCGAATTAGCACTTTTAATCTACATCTCATCACTAAGTGCAAAAAATGGATATTGCTTTGCTACTAATAAACATTTTGCAGATAAATTCAAAGTTTCACAAGTAACAATATCACGCCAAATTTCTAAACTTCAAAAACTGAATTTTATATCAATTAAAAATAAAAAAGTTGGCTCGGTTATAGTTACAAGAGAAATAACAATAAATAAATTAAAAGACAAAAAACACGATTATCAAAAAGAGCAACAGCCATTAACACAAACGATAACAGCCGTTAACAAAAATGATAACGGCTTATACTTATATAATAATACAAGTCTTAATAATATCTCTAGCGAGCAAAAAAAACAAACAAAAACCAAAACTAAAACAGAGACAAACAACAATGACTTTACAAACCAAACTTATCCTTTAAAGGAAAAGCCTTTAGAGGAAAAACCCACAAATGAAAGTGTCAGTGGTTATGGGTGTGAAAACTCAAATAAAAGTGGTCTTAAAAAAACAAGTTATACAAATGTGGACTTAAAGAAACTTGGAGCAACACAGGAGTTTATAGATGAGTTTTGCGACTTTAGCAGGTCTTTAAAACAAAATAATGGAGCTACAACTGATGAGCTAAAAGTAAAGATGGATTATTTTGCAAAAAAGATTTATGAGCTAGAAAGCGAACAAGAGAAAAAAAGAGTTGTAAGGCTTAGATATCAAGCCTTTAAAAGAAAACAATATGGGGATTATTACTACCTAGACACTCAAAACTTTGAAGATGAAAAAGAGTGGTTGTATGCTATGCCTGAGGCACTTAGGAAAAAGGTTAGTGCTGTAAATGTAGAAAACTTGTTATTCAAATACTTCTTACCGTATCTAAAAGCAAAGACTGGTAAATGTGTAAGCGAACTTGAACTAATACAGATAGCAAACACTCTAAAAGATTATTCACAATTAGGACAAGTGCTGATTGTTTGTAGGTGCATGTATGGCAATTGGACAAAACTTAAACCATACACAACAGATCCAAAAGATAAATGGAATGATAATCCAATTTTCCTATACAGCATTAAAAACAATGAACCATATTTTGGAGGATTTAAGTATGAAAAACGATGGTTATGATTTTGTAGAAATTGAAAGAAATATCTTAGCTACTTATTTTTGGGTTAGAAGTGATGAAATATTAGAGCTTACAAAACAAGGGCTTAAAAGCGATTTATTCACAGGCATAAGGCAAATTATCGCTAAAGATTTAAATAAATGCTTTAACTCACTTTATGAGCCAGAGGCAACACAAACTTTATTAATGGCAAAGTCAAGCAAAGATTTAAAATCGCTTTATGCTTTTGAACTAACAGAGATAATGTTTAAACACGGACTAATAAACGCAAAGAGTGTAGAGCTTTTAACAAATATTTTAAAAACTCAAAAAATAAAAGAAAACCTAACAAGAAGGCTAAGTAAATGAATTTAGATTTAAGCAATTATAAAGACCCAATTGAGCTAAGAGAAGCTCTAGCTGGATATAAGGATGAAATTGAAAAAGCAATAAATGAACTTGATTGTTTAGATGATGATTTTAAATATGAAAATATGGCTGAGTTTATACAGCGAGTTAAAAGCGAACCACCACTAAAAATTTACAGAACTAATATCCCTTGGCTTGATAGTGAACTTTATCAACACGGACTAGCTCAAGGAACTTTTATCAACATTGCAGGTGCAAGTTTTGCAGGAAAAACAACCCTAACGCTTGCACTCTTAAAAGGTCTTGCAAAAGATAATAAGGTTGCATTTTTTAGCTTTGAGATGTATGAAAAATTACTAATTAGAAAATTTGAAAAAACTAAAAATGAAATATTGGGAAATATGGCAATAATTCAAGCTCCTGCAACACTTGATAGCATTTTGAAAAGAATAAGATTATTAAACAAGCAAGGCTATGAAATATTTGCCATTGATAGCCGTATGAAAATAGCTTGTGATCCAAGACTAAGCGAGTATGAAAAAAATAGTCTTATTTCAATGAGGTTAAGCGAATTAACTAGAAGTTTGGGCGTAATAATAATTTTAATAAATCAAATAAGTGAGGGCGACCAAAAAGCAGGAAGACTAACACTAAAAGGAAGTGGAGACCAATTTTATGATAGCGATATGATTATGTTTTTAAGTAGTGAAATAAGAGATGATGGTGATGCTAAAAGAGAACTAACAATCGCAAAAGATAGAGTTGGTGGCAAGGTGCTAAAAATAAAAGTACCTGATTTTGAAAACAATAGTGGAATGGTGGAAGAAGTTGAGTTTAACTGCCAAAATTGGAAACTTTAAAGGATAAATTTGAAAGAACTTAAAGACAAATTAGCAAGATATTTAATTTTTGATAGTGAGGATAACGCATATTATTTCAAGAACGCAAAAGGTAAGACTATTTTTAGCCATAAAGAAAGAAGTCATTTTTTAAAAATGGGTGAGATTTATGATGCCTTTAATAAATACAACGATGAAATAAAAAGCATAATTGATAAAAACTCAAAGGGATTATTTGATGAATGAGCTAGTCTTTAGAGTGCCTTTGAAAATTACATCAGATTTAAGCCTTAATAAAATCTATTCAGGCATCTTTTGGGCTAAAAGAAAAAAACAAAAAGATGATATTAAGACCTTAGTAAAAATCGCTTTAAAAAATGAAAAAATAATTAAGTTTAATAACCCTGTAGAAATTGAAATGTTGTTTAATTCACGCCTTGATGTAAGCAACCACGCTTATGTCTTTAAGATGATAGAAGATGCAATAAAAGAGCTTGGAATTATCAAAGATGATACGGATAAATATGTCAAAAAATGCACTATGTTAAAACAAAGAGTCTTTGATGGCATAGTTGTTTGCATTATGGAGTATGAATAGTAAATAATGGATTGTTTAGAGCTTTATTATCAAGTTTTAGATAAGCATTTTGAGAATTGGCAAAATTGGGAAAATGATTATTATCTAACAGAGCTCACATACCTTTTAAAAAACATCTTTGGGATACAAAGAGATAGAAAAACGATTTTAAAAAACTTAAAAGAAAGTAATGTTAAAGAGTATAAAAACGAACTTCAAGCAATTTTAAAAATGGAAAAAGATGCAGTAAAATTTATCCTTGATAGTAGAATGGAAGAAAGTAGAAGGTTGATGTGTCAGACTAAGTATTTGGGAGTTAAACCACGATTTGAAAAATTCACATCAGATTTTTGGAATAAAGTTAAAAAAGACTATGAAAACGGAGTGGCTAAACAAGAGATAATGCAAAAATACAAAATATCAAAGCAAACATTAAACTCAAGGATAAAAAGAAGAAATTGGAGAGTAAAGAATGGCAAAAGCTAAAAAAAGGAGTTATGACTGGTTTCAGATAAGACTTGACTTTGATAAGGGACTTACTCAAGCTGAATTAAGAAAGAAATATGACATCCCTGCAGGAACTTTAGGTAGTAAAATTAAGCGTGATGGGTGGGTTCTATCGCAGGGACAAACCTCTACTTTAGATGAATTTAGGGCTGTGAGTGCGAAATTAAGCGAAAATTATTACAATGCGAACGAAAGCCAACAAAAAGAGATGGTTGATAGGGTAGAAACGATATTAGAAGATAATGAACTCGTTGTCAATAATAGAAAGCTTTTGCGAGTATTTCAAAACAAAATGCTAAAAATATTAAAAGATGGTGGCTATGAAACAGCCTTAGAAATCAGACAAGGTGTATCATCCATAAAAGACATTGAAGCAGTAGCAAATCCACAATCAAACAAACAAGAAATCAATATACAAAACACGCAACAAGTTGCACAAATCCAAAGGGTGGTGGTAAAACCTAACGATGATACTAAAGATTAAAACAGCTGAGGTATTTGAGCCACTATTATATCCAAGCCGTTATAAAGGAGCAAAGGGTGGGCGTGGTAGTGGTAAGAGCCATTTCTTTGCTGAATGTATTGTGGAACAAATGTTATTAAATCCAAACTTGCGAGTTGTTTGCATTAGAGAAATACAAAAGAGTTTAAAGTTTTCATCAAAAAGCGTGATAGAAAGCAAAATACAAAACTTAGGGGTAAGTGATTATTTTGAAATCCTATCAAGTGAAATAAAATCAAGATTAGGCAGTGGAATAATCATTTTTCAAGGTATGCAAGATCACACGGCCGACAGTATAAAATCACTTGAAGGGTTTGATATTGCGTGGGTGGAAGAAGCCCAAAGTCTAAGTAAAAGAAGCTTAGAACTTTTAAGGCCTACAATTAGAAAACAAGGCAGTGAACTTTGGTTTAGTTGGAACCCCGAAAACAAAACAGATGCAATAGATAGCTTTTTTAATCAATTAAAAAATAATAAAGCAAATAACTATACTTTAGTAAAAGCCAACTTCTATGACAATCCATTTTTGCCAAAAGAACTTTTAAAAGAGCAAGAATACGATAGGAAGTATAACCCTAGCACATATGACCATATTTGGCTTGGTGGGTATAACACTCGAACAGACAGTTTAGTTTTTAAAGGTAAATTTGAAGTTGCTGATTTTGAAACGGATAAATTAGGAAATCCATATCACGGACTTGATTTTGGTTTTGCAAACGACCCAACGGCTTGTGTAAGGTGCTACATAAAAGAAAATATTTTATACATTTCACACGAAGCAGGAGCTATTGAGTTAGACCTTGACAAAACAACAGATTTTTTAAAAGAAAGAATTCAAGGTATTGAAAACTACACAATACGAGCAGACAGTGCAAGACCAGAGAGTATAAGCTACTTAAGGCGTTATGGACTTCCAAAAATAGAAGGTGTAAAAAAAGGTAAAGGAAGTATCCAAGATGGAGTGGAGTTCATAAAGAGTTTTGAAAAAATAATAATCCATGAGCGATGCATTCAAACGGCAAAAGAGTTTAGGCTTTATTCTTATAAAACAGATAAAAACACAGGCGATATTTTGCCTGATATCTTAGATGAGAACAATCACTACATAGATGCGTTAAGATATGCACTAGAACCACTTATCAAAAATAAAACCCAAATTTGGAACTACATTTAGGGTAAACATACACGACCAAAGACTGCAAGCACTTCAATGTAAAATGCTTGTATGATGATAACAAATGATAGTTTAAGCTCACTTGTAACAAAGCTAGGGCAAAAAAGCAAACAAAGATATTACTCAACGGACTTAATTACCAATAAAGAGTTATTAGACACCTATAACAGTGGCTGGATAGCTAAACGCTACATTAAAAAAACCATTGGTGATATGCTAAAGGTTCAAAGAGATATTTATTTTAGTGATTTTGATGAAAATGATAAAACTAGATTTTTAAAAATAAATCAAAAATTTGAAACAACCGAAGTTATAAAAGATGCCTTGTTTAATGTCTTACTTTTTGGTGAGTGTATTATCGTTGCCATCACTGATAGTCAAAACTTAGAACTTCCATTAACTCAAGATGAGAGGGTTTATAGGTTTGTTGTCTTGAGTAAAGATGGATACCAAGAAAAAGCCCCAAAAAATAGGATTTTTCAAAAAGATGATAGTAGTTTCTTTAAAATTGGAAGTGCTATTTTGCACGGCTCAAGGGTGCTAAAAATCACAAGCGATATAAAAAGCTATGGCAAGAAAGAAAGACAAAGTTTTAGCGATATTCAAACTGCATTGCCAATTATAAAGATGTTTGACACCATCACAATGAGCGTGAGCGATCTAATCGAAGAATGCAAAATTGACATCTACAAAATGGAAGGCTTTAACGAGCAAATTGCAAGTGGCAAAGAAGAGGTAATACTTCAAAGACTATCGCTAAACCAAGAGGCAAAGAGCTATTCTAATGCAATTGCAATGGATAAAGAAGATGACTACGAAACAAAAGAAACCAATCTAAATGGCATTGCTGATTTATGGGCTAAGGCTTGTATCGTAGTAGCTGGAGCCTTAAACAGACCAATTACTATTTTATTTGGTGAGGGTGCAGGTGGATTTAGTAGTGGTGAAGAAGATAATCAATCATACTATGAAACAATCAACGAAGCTCAAGAAGCACTGCTTAGACCAATTTATAATTTTATTGACTTGTTTATGCTCCGTGAAATAGGTAAAGATGATGAGCTTTTGGACTTTGATTTTCCAAGCATTGATAGTATAAACGAAAAAGAAAAAGCTGAAGTTTTAAGTATAAAAGCAGGAGCATTTAGCACCTTAATAGGCAGTGGAATAATAACCGAAAGTATGGCATTAAAAGAGCTTAGAGATGATGGATTAATCTCAAATATAACCGATGAAGATATAAACGAAAGTGAGCTTTTGAGTAAAGGGCTAGATTATGGAAACACTATCTCAGAAGTTTAAAAGAAAACGAAGTAACGAGTTAAAAGCTAGTGAGCCTAGTAAGTCGGTAGAAGTAAAATACCGTGATGAACTTCTAAAGCTTATAAACACTCTTAAAAGCAGTATGCAAGAAAGAATTAGGGCGTTTATGGAGCAAAAGCCAACAAGTGATGAATTAATACTTTTTGTAACTAGCCTTATAGAAGAAGAACGCAAAAAAGAGATGATGAAATATGCTTTCTTGCTTTCTAGTGGTGTTGTTTTTATGGCAAATAAAATCAATAAAGAAAGACTAAGCAAGATTATCGGGGGTGATAGTGATAAAAACAATGTTGAAAGCCTTTTGCCTGATGTAAAAGAAAAACTTGATGAGTATATCAGCAAAAATGTATCTTTGATAACTTCAGTAAGAAGTGAATTTTTAGAAAACATCGAAAAAGAGGTAAGAAAAAGCTACTTAGAAACAGGCAGGGTTGAAAACTTAGCAACCATCTTGCAAGAAAAAGCCGATATTTCAAGAAAAAGAGCAAGAGTTATAGCAAGAGACCAAACAAATAAAATCAATTCAGAATTAGACCAAGAAAGAATGCAAAACCTAGGTATCAAACTCTACACTTGGCAAACTTCAAGAGATGAAAGAGTAAGAAGCACCCATAAGATTATGCAAGGGCTAACTTGTAGATTCGATGATGATAGTGTGTATTCAAAAGATGGTGGCAAGACTTGGTTAAAAAGAACAGCTCAAATGCCAAAGGTTAAGCCAGGCATTGAAATTCAGTGTAGATGTTTTGCAAATGGAGTGATAAATGAAAATAAATGAAAACGGGTATTTGGTAACTAAGGTAAATATGGCAAGCCTAGAACCAATGGAGTATTTAGGGCAAGAAATAGGCAAAGAGACCAATAAAGTTTATACCGTTTATAGAAAAGAGCAAGAACTATTTAACGATGAGACAATGAAAAGCTTTGAGGGTAAGCCTATAACCCTAACTCATCCAGAAGATGTTGTAAATGCGAGTAATTGGAAAGATGAAGCAATAGGCCATATCCAAAACGTAAGAAGAGAAGGTAAGTTTTTGGTAGCTGATGCCTACATAAATGATGAAATAGCAATAAACATAATAAAAAACCACGGGATAAAGGAGGTAAGCCTTGGGTATGAGAGCAAACTAGTAGAAGAAGGTGGCAAGATATACCAAACCAATATAAGGGGTAATCATCTAGCTGTAGTATCAGAAGGAAGAGCTGGTAAGGAATGTAAATTAAACGATAAAAAAAATAATGAAAGGATAAAACTAATGAATAAATTTAAAGAGTTGCTTTTAAAACTCAAAGATAGTGAGCCACAAAACGAAGAGAACAAAGAGGTTATAAAGACCTTAGAAGAAGCTTTGGCTGAAAATGAAGAGCTTAAAGCTGAGAATGAAAGATTAAAAGCTGAAATTGAGGAGCTTAAGAAAAAAGATGAGACAACAACAGTAGCTGATGAAGAAACAGTTAGCGCTGAAGAAAGTGATGATGAAGTTAAAAGACTAAAAGCTGAAAATGAGGAGTTAAAAGTATTAGTTGAAGAGCTTAAAGCTAAAATCAAAGAGTTAGAAGATGAAAAAGACCTAACAAGTGCAGTAAACGATGCAAAGACCTATTTTTCAAAAGTAAAAATAAGTGATAGCAAAAATGCAAGAGGTGTCTACACTGCAGTTTTAGTTGATAGTGGTTTTGAAGTAGAAGACTTGAAAAAATTAAGCGATAGTGAAATAAGAGCTATGTATTTAGGCTTAAAGGCTAATGCAGTAACAAAAGATAACGCATTAAAAAACTATAACAGCCTATTTGATAGCAAACCACAAAAAGCAGACTTAAATAAGAAATTTGGAGGTAAAAAATAATGAATGAATATCTAAAAAATAGAGCCTTTGCAGGTCAAGTAGCAAGAGCAGGTGAAAGTCCAATAGTCGCAATAGCCTATAAAAACGCTGATAGTGAAAGTATTCCTTTTGGTGTTTTTGTAACTGGCATAGAAAAAGATGCAAAGAAAATAACTAAGGCAGCCGATAATATTTTAGGCGTGAGCTTAAAAATGGGAACTAAAGCTGAAAATAAAAGTGGTGAAATACTAAGTGTTTTAGCAATTCCTCACGGTGCTGAAGTTTGGGTTCAAGGAACAGATGCACACGGTTTGGCTGTTGGTGATGATGTAAAAGTAGAGGCTACAAAAGGTAAAGATGCTGGCAAAGTTGCAAAAGCTCCAACACTTTCTTTAACAAGTGCAGAGGGCAAATTCTACGTGACTGGCGTAGCTGGTAGCTTAGTTAAATTAATGAGAAAGGAATAAACAATGATGAACTTTAAAGACCAAGAAATAGTCAATACACTGATTGAAACTGCAAATTCTTTCAACGAAGGTTTTGCAACTAGAGAATATCCTGATATTCAACTAGCTAAATTCGTGCCTATTACTCAAAAAGGTAATGAGAATGTAGATTTTTTAAATTATGGTGAAATCGAAGGAACACTAGATTTAGACAAAGGTCTAATTGATGAAAACACTACTTCACTAGAAACAGAGGATTTAAACATTGTTGCTAGAAGAGGTTTGTATCTAACTTGGGCTAAAGCAACTGCATATACAAAATACGCTGTATTAAAAGCTCAAACCTCAAACATTGACTTAGAAGCTGAAAAACTAGCAAACCTTGAGAGGTCAGCTCTTTTAGCAATGCAACAAACAGCTTTAATTGGTCATAAGATGATGGATGGAGTTGATGGACTTTTAACAAATAAAAATGTTGCTACAAAAGACCTAACAAGTGGCAAAGCGATTAAAGATATGTCAAGAGCCGAAGCAAGGGATTTCTTTTTAAAGATTATTAGTTTTGGAATTGAAACAAATGGTGGCTTAATCGTTCCTAACACTATTGCGATAGATAGTATGGACTTAGTGGCTTTAGCCAGCAAGTATGATAGCTCAATAGGTGGGGCTGATAATGGCTTAAATGCTCTTACAACAATCAAACAAGCTTTAAATGACACTATGGGAATAAATATTGAAATAGTAGGGATTCCAAACAACTTTGCAAAAGGAATAGGCAAAGGCAAAAGCAACAGAGTAGCAGTGTATACAAAAAGCGAGGATGTTTTAAATACTGATTGGGCTGTTGCACCAAGAGCAATGCCACCATATCAAAGAAGTTCAGTAAGTTTTGAAATAGCAGTTGAAAGTAAGTTCACAGGGTGTTTAATCAGACAGCTTGATAAGATTGCATACATTGACTACAAATAGGGGTTAGATATGGACTTTAAAAGCTTCATAGAAAGGTTTGATGAGTTTAAAGATGTTAGTGAAGTAAAAATTAACCACGCTTTAGATGATGCAAAACTTCAAATTTCTAGCAAAGCTTGGGGGACTTTTTATGAAGTTGGAGTTTATAACCTAACTGCCCATATCCTAGCAAGTAGTGGGGCTTTAGGGGGCGATAGTGGCAACTTTGCTCCTATAAAAGAGGCAACTAGCAAAACAGTAGGAGCTTTAAGCATAGGATATGCCAGTGCAAAAACTGGATTTGAAAACACAAAAGGGGGTTATTATCTAACAAAATACGGGCAAAGATACTTAGAGCTTTTACGCCTTGTATCTTTGCATATCGGAGTTGTAAGATGAAAGCAAGTTTTAAAAACGCACTAAACACACTAAATAATAAAAGTATATTGATAGGTGTTACTCAAAAAAGCGATAAAAGAAGTGATGGAATGAATAACGCAACTTTGGCAATGATACATGAGTTTGGAAGTCCAAAACATAACATTGCTGAAAGGTCTTTTTTAAGAGTTCCATTAACGCAAAATCAAGCAAAAATAACAACTCTAGCAAAAGAACAAGTCTATAATGCTTTAAGCAATGAAACAAGTGTAATAAGACCACTTGAAGAAATAGGCGTTTTTTCATCTAATCTTTGCAAAATGGCAATAACTGATGGATTAACTCCAGCACTTAAACCTGCGACTATAAAAAGAAAAAAGAGCTCAAAGCCACTAATTGATACAGGCAATCTTTTAAACTCAATCACTTGGGAGATTAGATGATAAACATAAATGAACTTGTAAATGATAGCGATTTTTGTCAATTCATCGAGACAAACGGTAAGAAAATAAAAGCCGTTGTTCAATACCTAAGCAATGATGAAATGCAAAGACTTCCAGAGGGTGAAAGGTATAAAGAGCATATTAGAATAGACACGGATTGTGAGCTTAATTTGCAAGATAGTGTCTTTTATAAAGGCAATGAATACAGAGTTGTATATGAACAAGATTGGGGGAGTTATGGTTACAAGAACTACACGGCTATTAGATTTGATGGACTTGAGAACCCTAATAGCAACGGCTTTGAACTTACCTAATGAACGAGTTAGAGAAGAGTTTAGCAAAAGCCTAAATGATAAAACTGGCTTTATAACCGTAGCAGTTTTAACCGATAGGCAAATAGGTAGAGAATATAAATTCACACAAAACGAAGTAGAAATAATAACCTCAACTAGAGAAGCAACTATTAGCATAAATGCTTTTGGCAAAAACTCACTTGCTTTAATTGGCAAATTGAACACTTTGTTTTATTCAAGTTTTTTCATACAAAGCCTAAAAGGCAAAAATCTAAGCCTTGTAAGTGTAAGCCCTATTAGAAATCTAACCTTAGGAATTGGTGGAGCTAGTGAAGAAAGAGCAAATTTAGATGTAGTGATGAGCTATAACAACAGAGTAGAGGTGTCTCAAAATGAGATTAGAAAAACAGATGATATTTTCATAAGGAAAAACAGATGAGTTTGATGATAAAAAGAATTGTCAACGTTCAAATCAACGAACAAGGCATTTTAGCAAAAAATAGAGACCTAAGCACTATTGCCGTTTTAAGTGATGAGTGGTGCGAGTTATTCAACGATGAAAAAACAAGGTATATAAGCGTTCAAAGTGCAACTGATGGTGCAAAATACTTTGGGAGTGAAAGCAACACTGCAAAAGCCTTGCGTTCAATCTTTGCAGTAAATGGAGTAAAAAAAGCTGTTATTGCTAAATGGGTAAGAGAAGATAAAACAATAGAGACAACTCCAAATGAGTTAAGAGGTTCAACCATAAGCTACTCAGCAAGAGAGCTTTCAGAGATAAAAGATGGAAGTTTTAAAATTGTTTTAGGTGGTAAAGAAGAAGAGTTTAGTGGTATTGATTTCAGCACTGCAACAGATTATGCAAGCGTTGCAAAAATCCTAACAACTGCCTTAACAAACAAGAATGTAAAAGCTATTTTTGATAAAGATGGCCAAAGATTTAAGCTTCAAGCCGTAAAAAGTGGAAAAGATGATAAAACAACTTTTGGTTATATGAAAAAAGCATCACTTGGAACTTTTATAGGTGGCTTTTTAAATCTTGTAGATGGCAAAGCTGATATTTATTATGGAGTGGATGCCTCTACTCAAAGTAAAGAAACCATTAGACAAGCACTAGACAAGTTGTTTAACTCCACACAAGGTTTTTATGGTGTGTATTCAAGTGGTATTTTAAGTGATGATGAGATTTTAGCTCTTGATAGTTGGGTAACTTCAGCACCTATTCCAATGGTTGCAGGCTTTACAATTATAAAAAATAGCCACTTAGAAAATGACAAATCAAATCCAATTAAAAAAATAGCTAATAAAAATAGTGGCAGGTTCTTTGCAACATACAATAACACAGCTGATGAACACGCAGGAGCTGAACTTTTAAGTATGTCATTAAGCACTAATTGGGAGGGCTCATTTACTGCTCAAACAATGAAATTTAAAAATTTAAAAACAGCTCAAACTGATGAGGGTGTGGATTTAAATGTAGCTGAGAAATGCGATAGCTTAGGCATAAATTATTATACCGATTATGATGGTGTAAGCTTGGTTGCTGAAGGTGTTGCACTAGGTGGTAAATTTATAGATGAGATTGTTGGGCTTGATGCGTTTTCAAATAGAGTGCAAATTGGAACATTTAACGTTTTAAAAGGTGCTAGAAAAGTCCCACAAACTGACAAAGGACAAGTTAGATTAATTGCCGTTGTTAAGCAAGTTTGTGAGCAGTTTGTCAATAATGGCTTTATTGCTCCAGGACAGTGGAGGGGTGATCCAGTTGGCGAATTGGAAAGTGGTGATTATTTAGATTTAGGATATTACGTTTACAGCCCTAGCTACAACACACAACTTCAAACAGACAGAGAAGCAAGAAAGGCAGTGCCTATCAATGTAGCAATCAAGCTTAGTGGAGCAATCCATAGCCTTGATGTAATAGTAAATTTCAATAGATAAGGAGTTTTAAATGGCAAGATATCAACACGATGTAAGTGTTTTATTAATAAATGGTAGAGAAATAACTGCCTATGCTGATGGAGGGGATGTGTTAAACATTGAAAACGCAGTAGATGCAGGAGCTTATACGATAGGTGCAAGTGGCAAAGGCGTTTTTACAGGAAGTTGTAATCAAAGTGGAACGCTAACACTTAAACTTTTACAACATAGTGAAGATTGTAAGTTTTTGCAAGATTTATTCAACAAGCAAAGAAGCAATTTTGTAGATTTTATACCTTTATCGATGGAGTTCAAAGACACACTAAATGGTGATGAACTAAGTGGTATAGATGGCTTTTTTGTAAGTCAAGGAAACTTCACAAGGGGTGATACTCACAACCCAACAGAGTTTAAAATAGCATTTGAAAGAATAAACAAAAGATTAGAAAAAGGGGCTGATAACTAATGGAAAATAAAGAATTTGTAATAGGAACTAACAACTATAAGTTGAGAGTTGCTCCATTTATTGAAACTAAAAATCAAGCTACAAGCTTATTAGCTTTGGCAAAAGATAGCGTGAAAATGGTTGGTGATAATCTTGATGTAGATATCGGCCAAATAATCGCAAATATTGGAAATCCATCATTTCAAAGCGTTGAAAACTTCATCTTAAAATATGCTGGAGTTGTGAATGAAAACGGTAAAGAGCTTTTGTTTAAAAATGTTGCTGATATGGAAACACATTTTAATAAAAATAGAAGTGATTATGTAAGTGTGATATTTGAAGGACTTAAATTTCATTTTTTCGACTTTTTCCCCGATGGTTTAAAGTCAACGATGAATATTCAAGCCTTGGGGGCGAAGTAGAAAAAGGAAGTTTTGAGATTGATTGGTTTGTGTGGATTTTAGTTGTTAAGAAATTTGCCACACTTTGGGAGCTTAAAACGGTTTATAGCTTTGAAGATGGATTATGTATGCATGAAGTCATAATTGAGATGATGAAAGATGAAAAAAGAGCTTTAGAAAAAAAGGATAAAAGATGATAATTGATGGATTTTCGTATAAAATAAGCTTTAAGGTTGATGATACAAAGCTTAAAAAAACCGAACAAAGCATAAAAACCCTTGGCAACAAATTTAAAGCCTTTGCTAAAGGCTTTACAGCGATTGGAGCGTCTTTTACAACTGCAGGTGGCTTAATAGCTAATTACATCGAAAAACCACTTAAAAATATTAATGAATTAAATAAAGAAAAAAATAGGCTTTTTGATATAACACAAGCTGAAATTAAACAAGCAAAAGAGTATCAAGCAAACATTAATAAAAGTAGAACCTTTTTAAAGTCCATAACTACTCAAATAGCCATTAAATTAATACCAACGGTAAATCAAAGCATTAAAGGTTTTAATAACTTTATCTTAAAAAATAAGGAGTTAATAGCTGATGGAATTAGTAAGCTTTTGGGTTGGATTATAAAAACGGGGCAGGTGTTTTTTAACTTTTTTAGAGGTATAAATTTCGTTATAAAAAGCACGATAGGTTGGAAGAATGCTTTAATTGTTTTAATTGGAGTTTTGGCCATTTTAAAACGAGCGATGATAACAACCTTTTTAACTAGTCCAATAGGTTTAATCATCGGTGCAATTATGGCTTTAATGGTTTTAATTGATGATTTATACACCTATTTAGATGGAGGGGATAGCCTTTTTGGTGAGTATTGGGAGCCGTTTATTTCAGCAGGCAAAGAAGTCTTAGCATTTTTTGAAACGATGAAACCTACTATTATGCAACTTTTAGAATATGTCAAGGGTGCGTTTAGAGGCGTGGTGGAGTTTTTAAAAGGATTAATTCAAATCTTAGTAGGCATTTTCACTGGTAATTTTGACTTAATAGAAAAAGGTTGGGATAACTTAATCACAGGTTTAAAAGAGTATTTTATAAACTTCAAAGATTGGTTTATTGAGTTTTGGAGCATTTTGGCCAAAGTTATTTTAAACTTACTTTTGGTATTAAAACAAGGTGTTGTAACAGTTTTTAGCACTCTTGCTGAACTTATAAAAGCACCTTTTGAAAATGCCTTTAATTGGATAAAAGCTCAATATGAAAAATACATAGAACCAATAATTAATGCAGTTAAAAACTTTAATCCTGCAAACATTGTAAGCAATGCCAAAGATAGCATTAAATCCCTTGGAAGTGATGCTGTTAGTTATGGAAAAAATATGTTAAATAAAGGGCTTAACCTTTTAGGACTTGGAAATGATGAACCTAAAAAGGCTCTAATTCCTGCTTATGCCACCAACAACAACCAAACAACATATAATCAAGGTGGAACAGCTAACACCACAATCAACATAACAACAAACAATCCACAAATGGCTGAACAAGTTGTTAAAAACCAAAGGCAATTAGACCTAAGCTACACACAAAACAATTACGGGGGGTAAAAGATGATAGAACTCATCAGTAGAAAAATAGGAACATTCACACTAGATGCAACTGAACAAGAAAACAATAAAAGCACTCTAAGAGTAACCAAAAACCCTGTAGAAAGCGGTGCAAATGTAGCCGACCACGCAATATTAGAACCTAAGGCAATAACAATAAAAGGTAAAATCGTAGCTTATGAACCACCAACAGCAACAATGCTTGATGAAGCTTTAGACCTTGCTAGATTTAACAATCTACCTATCATGAGACCTGCATTTAAGCTAACAAAAGCGATGGCAAAGCTTAAAGGGGCTATCTCATCAGCAATAAGCCTTGTAAAAGAGACAAAAAATACGATAAATAAAGGGGTTAAAATCCTAGCTCCATTTTTGCCAGGCTCTTTTGCAGGCGGGATTGACAACTCAAGCTCAGCAAATAGGATAAATGAGCTATTTGATAAGCTTTTAGATGTCCAAAGAAGTGGTGAGCCACTAGAAATCACAACAGGAGCAAAGAGTTATAAAAATATGCTGATAACTTCAGTTGAGCTAACAACTCAAAGCGATTTATGGGCTGATGTAACTATTATCTTAGAAGAGCTTTTTATTGTTGAAACCAAAATGGCAGGTGGCTTAAAGGTTGTAACAAGCAATGGTGGAGTAAACAAGACCACTAATATGGGCAAAACTCAACCAAAAAGAGAAAGTATGCTTAAAAAAATCAGCAAGGGGTTTTAGATGTATAAGATAAAGACAAACTCGGATTATAAACAAGTCCAAAACTTTGAACTATTCGGTTTTTCCTTAGAGTTGACTTTAAAGTTCAATGAAGTAGGCTTAGTTTGGCAATATGACTTAAGAAATATGGATACGGGAGAAATTTATGCAGGCAATAAAGGCTTGGCCGTTAATGCTCCAAGCCTGATTAATAAAAATTTGCCTTTTGTTTTTATGCTATTTGATAATACAAACAAAGGTATTAATTGTGTAGATATCACAGACTTAGATGAAAGATTATCTCTTTATGCAGTAGGCAAAGATGAATTAAAAGAAGCTTTTAAAAAGGTTTGCAATGTCTAGGCAATATGGAAGAAAATACGAACTTCAAATAGGCAATGACAAGCAAAGTGTGCTTATAAACAACCTACAAATTTCATTCTTTGTTGATAAAACAATAACTGATGAGCCTAATAAATCAAAAATTGAAATTTATAACCTAAATTTGGAAAATCGCAACAAGCTAATCAATAAAGAGTTTAAAAAAGTTGTTTTGTTTGCTGGATATGATGAACCTAGATTAATTTTTGCAGGTGAAATAAACAACGCATATACTACTAGAAATGATTTAGACTTTGTAACTACCTTAGAGTGTGGTGATGGACAAACTGATTATGCAAGAACTAAAATCTACACCACACTAAAAGCAGGAACAAAAGAAAGCGATGTGGTTAAAAACTGCCTTGATAAGATGAAAAAAACAAATAAAGGCACAATAGATTTGCCAAAGGAAAAAACCTATCAAAGAGCCAAGGTTTTGTGTGGAAAGCCAAAAGAGTTTTTACAAATAATTGCAAAAAACAACAATGCAAATTGGCATATCTTAGATGGCAATTTAAATATTTTGCCAAAAGATAAAGTTTTAAGCAATACTGATGGTTTTGTTCTAAGCCTTGATACTGGAATGATAGGAAGCCCAGAAATAAGCGATGATGGACTAAAAGTAAGTTGCTTGCTAAATCCAAAACTAAACATTGGAGGTTTGGTAAGAATAAAGTCTATTTTAAGCGAATATGATGGCGATTATAAAATCATTAAGCTATCTCATAGTGGGGATTTTTTAGGTGATACTTGGAAGACAGATCTAGTAGTTCAAAATGGAAAATTTAAAAAGGTAGAAAAATGAAAGACCCAAATTTAACACAAGTTTTAGAAACTGCTTTTGATGATGAAAAAGCCAAAATCCACACAGCCTTACCGTGTAGAGTTCTAAAATTCAACACTCAAGATAACACTGTTCAAGTTGAGTTTATGATAAATGAGTTAAGTCGTGATGGTGTAAGTATAGAATTACCCCCTGCTGATGATGTTCCAGTGCAGTTTTTTAGGGGAGGGGACTTTGTAGTTACAATGCCTATAAAAAAAGGTGATTTTGGACTTTGTATTTTTTCAGAAAGGTGCATTGATACTTGGTTTGCAATGGCAAAAAAACAAGAACCACCTGATGCAAGAATGCACGATTATTCAGATGGCTTTTTTTTGACTGGTTTCAGTCCTAGACCAAGTGCCATTAAGGATGTTGATTTAGATGGCATTTGCCTAAGAACACTTGATAAAAGCACCTATTTAAAGCTTACTAAAGGCACTATTTTTATAAATGGAAACATACAGCACCAAGGAAACTATCAATTATCAGGCATAATGACAAATAATGACACGATAAGTAGTGGCATAAGCCTTAAAAACCACACTCATACAGGTGATAGTGGTGGCACTACTTCAAAACCAAAATAAAGGGGTAAAAAGTGAAAGTAAGAGCATTAGATGAAAATCATGACTGGACTTTAGGCTTTCAAACCAAAAGCAATGCCATCGCTCAAAATGTAAAAACAGAGATACTATCCCTTTATAATGATTGGTTTTTAGACTTTGAAAACGGGATAAGGTGGTTTAACTATCTTAAGAAAAATCCAAATATTTTAAATCTTAAAAGAGAGCTAAAAAGACAAGTTTTAAAAGTTGATGGAGTAAAAAGTTTAGAAAAATTAGATTTAGTTATGGATGAAAGAAAGGCTGTTGTAAGTATTGAATACATAGATATTTATGATGAAAGACAAAGGGTTAGTGCAAATGCAAGTAACTAAAAACAAAATAATAATAGATGATATTTTAAAAATTAAAGAAAAACTAGAAAATGGGTTCAAAGAGATTTATGGAGCAGATTTAAACTTAAGCTCAAGCACTCCTGATGGGCAAATGATAGGGTTATTTAGTGAGTGTTTAGATGAAGTAGGAAAATGCTTAACTTTCATAGTGCAAATGTTAGATCCATATCTCGCAACAGGTGAGTGGCTAGATCAAAGAGTAGCTTATGCAGGACTTCTTAGAAAACATGAAACTCCAAGCGTTGTTGATAGTGTAGTTTTTCACGGAAATGCAGGGGTTGTAATCCCTAGTGATACGGTTCTAGTTTTTAAAGATGAGCTTTGGAAAACTGATTATAAGATAACTTTAGGTGCTGATGGTTCAGCAGTCACTTCTATAACTTCAATAGATGGTGGAGCTACCAAACTTGTAGAGGGTAGTGAATTAAAAACACAAAATATAATAATAGGACTTGATAGAGTTGTTGTAAAAGGCAAGGTAATTCAAGGTGAAGAAGAAGAAAGTGATGGTGATCTGTTAATCAGATTTTTAAGAAGTCACTCAATAAACAACAATGATGATAGAGAGGGTTTAGAAGCTTATTTGATGAGCTTAAAAGGTGTTAATCAAGTAAAAGTTTTAGAAAACTACACCAATACAACCGATGAAAACGGTGTTTGGCCACACACTTTAAATGCAATTGTTTTGGGTGGTGATAAAGAAGAAATCGCAACAGCTATTCTAAAGAAAAAAATAGGTGGTTGTGGAATACAGGGTAAAGAGGTTGTAGAAGTTGATTTTTTAGGCCAAAAAAGAACGGCGTATTTTGATAGACCTACAAAAATAAGTCCAAAAATCAAATTAAGGCTTAAAAGGTTAGTGAATTTTACTGAAATTAATACTGGAAGAATAAAAGACCTATTAAGCGGCTATGTCTTTAAAGTTGGTGAAGATGTATATGCTAGTAGGCTGTATTGCTTGGTAAATGAAGTTAGTGGCTTTGAGATTTTAGAGTTTTTGATAAACAATAATCAAAGCTTAAAAATCGCTCCTAGAGAGATTTGCGTGATAGAAAAACAAGATATCGAAATAGAAGTAGAGTAATGGTAGAGCTAATTTGGCAGTATAGGAAAAAACCAAAAGCAAAGGCAACAGCAAAGCTTTTAAGTGGTAGTGCTTATGATAGCTTTGATGAGTGCTTGGAAGTTGCAAATATCCTAAATATCGAAAAAGCAAGTGGCTATGCACTTGATTTGGTCGGACTTCATGTAGGAGTAAAAAGAGAACAAAAAGATTTAATTTTAAAAGATTATTTTGGCTTTAATGAAGCTACTAAAAAACAAGGCTTCAACAAAGGCGAGTTTTATAGGCGTGGATTGTCACCTTATGGAGGCTTTTTTTTAAGCGATTATGATTATAGATTTATGATAAAAGCAAAAATTATTAAAAACTATCAAACAGGGACTTTGGAAAACTTTTATAAGTCTTTAAATTTCTTGTTTGGTGGTGATAATTTTGCGTTTGATAATTATGATATGACTATGAATATCGTAATAAGAGAGAGGGTAACGCCTTTTTTATTAGAACTAATTTTGAAAAATAACGCTTTAATAAGACCAATAGGCGTGGGTTTAAAATTAATAATAATTGCAGATAAAAATACTTTTGGATTTGTTCAAAATAAGACAAATAAGGGTTTTGGTGTTGGAAAGTTTGCAAGAATTTATAAGGAGAAAAAATGGCAGGCATAGATGGTAAAGTTTTTGCTAGCAAGGCAAAAAGTGGTGAAATAGCTGATTTCCCTGATATTGAAAGGGGATGGGGAGTAACTGAAAAAACTGGGTATATCCCAACAATGGAACATTTTAACGGTTTTGGGAAAAGAATAGATTTGCATATTAACGAGCTTAACAGAATAAAAGCTAACATTGATGATGTTTTTACAAAAATTCAAAGCGATGAAAGGTATTTAAAAAAAGAAGCACTTCCTTCCTACACAAAACAAGAAGTTGACAATCTTTTAAAAAACAAAAGAGACAATGATGAAACAGCACTTAACACAGGACAGCTCACTTTTAAAGAATTTTTATTAGATTTGTCTGATTGTGATCTTGATACATATTACCCTTGTGTTAGCTCACTAGTTTCAGTTTTTGAAGAAGCAACCTTTAAGATATTATTTGGAGTTGGTCCGCTAAATGGAGAAAATAAAAAAGACTGGATGACTCATAGGATGGGTTTCAGCATGAGTGCCGAATGGAGTGTCAATGGTTCTGGTTATGGAAATTCCGAGATTGTTAGAAATATAAAAAAAGTTAAGTGGCTTTTTACAAAAAATAACCAATCCCCAATTTTGAAAATCAATCAATTTTTCCCAACATCACAAGAATATTTTTATCTAAGAGGTGGTGGTAGATATACAGTGTATGTAAATAGGGGAATAAGTGTAGTGGCACATAAAGAAGCTGTAGATCTTGTAGCTGCTGATGGAGTAAAAATAACATTACCACCAATCAAATACGATGAGCTGCTAGTTCCAGAAGAAACCAAAGAAACTTTAATCCCAGTTGGAACTATAATCCAAAGTGCATCACAAACTACTCCACAAGGATATCTAAAATGTAATGGTGCAAGTATATCAAGAAGTAATTATCAAAAGCTATTTAAAGCTATTGGAACGACTTTTGGAAATGATGATAGCAATACTTTTAAACTGCCTGATTTAAGAGGGAGGTTTATTCGTGGATTTAGTGATGGTTCATCAATTGATAGTGGTAGAGCTTTTGGAAGCAGCCAAGATGATGCCATACGAAATATTACAGGAGGATTGAACGACTTAGCCTATCAAGACACTGAAGTTTTTAAAGACAATAGAATAAAAAATAACAGATTCGGCGCCTTTTATCAGGATAGAACATTTAAAAACGCAGCCCATACTGGGGGTAGCCCATTTAGCAAAACTGGAGACTACATAGGCTTTGATGCCTCTAGGGTTGTTCCAACTGCAAATGACAATAGACCATACAACATAGCACTTAATTTTTATATCAAATACTAGAAAGGAAGACAATGCAAATATACAACTATGATAAAAACACCTTAGAATACTTAAGCGAGGAAGTTGCTGAACTTGATCCAATAGCCACAAAAAGAAACAAAAAAGATGCTAAAGAAGGTGGAGAGTATGAAGAAATTTATCTACTTCCTGCTTATGCCACAACTATAAAGCCACTAGACAAAAAAGATGGCTTTGCTATCTGTTTTGATGAAAAAAACCAAATTTGGGAGTATAAAAAAGATTTAAGAGGCAAAGAGTTTTGGAGTAAAACAGATGGTAGTAGTATAGTAGTTGATAAGCTAGACTTTGATACTAAAGACTACATAACTACTCCACCAAAAGAAAATCAAATTATGCGAAATGGTAAATGGGTAGATGACATCGAAACGCTTAAAAAAGAGATGATAACTCAAATACACCAAAAAAAAGATGAGTTAAACTTTAGCAACTATGAGTTTGATGGACATACCTACAGAATGGGTCCTGATGTTCAAGCTGATCTATTAGCCACTATAACAATCTTTGGAGCAGTTGGGAGTTTGCCAGCAGGTTACACCATAAAAGACATAAAAACAAATGAGTATGTTGCATTTGACTTACCAAAACTTGTCAAGCTTTCAGCTGAAGTTGCAACTAGAAAGGCAGAAGCAATTTTTAAAACCCAAAAACTAGAAGATGCGATAAAAAAATGCACTACAAAAGAAGAGCTTGAAAAAATAGAGCTAAAGCTAGCATGAGAAAATACATTTATTTGGGTATAGCTTTGGTTTTAGCCTTGGTTGGTTGGCGTTTAAATGTGCTTGAGAGCAGGAATGATGCTCTTAGGCTTGAAAATAAAAGCTTAATGGATAATTTGGAGCTAACAAGTAGAAATTTAGACTACTTAAATGTTGAATTTACCAAAACCTTGGGAATTTTAAACGAGTTTGAAAACAACAAAACTTTAAGCCTAAAAGAAATTGAAAGTAAAAAAGATGAAATTTACAAGAAAAAAGATGATAATAAAACAATCAATCCTATCATTTATGATAGCGTGCAGTTTGTCTCTCGCAGGTTGTGGAACAAAACAAACGCAAATTAGATATGAGAGGGTAAAAGTACCTGAGGTGTTTCTAATACCTGTGAGTGTAAAAGAAAGAGAAGTAAAAACAAACACTGATGTTGCAATACTTTTAATTGACTTGGAATTTGGTTTGGAGCAGTGCAATAATAGACTAAAAATGGTGAAAAGGCTAAACGATGAATGAAAAAATAATAACTGAAAGTGGGGCATTTATAAATGCCAGCAAAGAGTGGGCGTTTAATGAATTTATAGTTTTTTTCGTGCTTTTATTTGTGATTATAATGCTAATAGTTTTTTATTTCTCACAAAAAAGTAGCACGAAATTCAGTGACAAACTCCTTGATGTAATGGAAAAAAATACCCAGGGGTATGAAAAACTAAGCCATAGTATAGACCTGCAAAATAACACAAACCTAGAGACTTTAAATAGGCTTGATAGGGGTATAAGTGATAGCTTAAAAATGCACGAAGTAACTCACAATGATCTAAACGATTTAAAAAAAATCGTTTTAACTAAGAGATTTAATGATGAAGAATAAAGGATAAGCTATGAATAAAGATGGAATTTTAGAGAAAAATAAAGACAAAAGAACTAAATGTATGGTCTATACTAGGTGCATGGGATATCACAGACCAGTTGAAAGTTTTAACATTGGTAAAAAGGGCGAACACAATGAAAGAATTAAGTTTAAAGAGCCTTGTGGTGGGTGCAAATGAGTTTTAAAAAAAGTTTTGATGAGATGTTGGGGCTAGAGTTTGGATTGCCGTATAATGCCCTACATAAAAACAAATGGGAAAACGGATATACCTTTATGGGTATTTATGAGGGGGCTCATCCAAGCTGGAAAGGTTGGGAGCTAGTTTATCGCACGTTAAAGCTTTATAAAGACCTTGAAAAAGCTGGTTATGAATGCTATCAAAACATATTTTTAACGGACTTAGTGAGAGAGTTTTACAAAGAAAACTTTTGGGATAAACTGAAACTTGATGAAATAAGAAGTGATAGAATAGCTGATTTGATTTTCAAATTTGCAGTCAATGTTGGCATTAAAAGGGCTGTAAAATACGCTCAAATGGTGGCAAATGTAAGAATTGATGGCATAATAGGAGCGAACACAATAAACGCCTTAAACACCCTCGATAGTGGATATTTTGAAGAAAGATACAAGGCTGAATTTATAAAGTTTTATGAGAGACTAGCAAAAGATAACTATTATAAATACTTTTTAAAAGGGTGGCAAAATAGGGTTAAAAGGAGTTAAAAGCCTTTTTAAGTAGGGTTTAAATAAGTTAGTGTATAGTTAAATTTCATAAATGCATTCCATAAACTCATCAACTTAGCTTAATGTTTTGTTGGTGAGTTTTTATTTTATATTTTTTTTAAAATAGAGAAATGTTTTTTGTGGAATTGTTGTGGAACACTTAAAAAGCAACTATCTAAATAAATGTGTTATATGGCTATTTAAACCATATACTTCGAATCCAGTTAAGGCATCCAGTTAATCTATTATAAAATCTTTTTATGTCTTATAAAATCTTATTTGAGCCTTATTTTTAGGCACTTTTCTTGCTCTCATTGTGTTAAGTTGTGGTATAAAATACAAAGTAATATTAAGGTATGTTAAAAGATTTTTGTGGTATTGTTGTGGAATGAAGAAAAAAGTTACAAAGGAGTTCCACAAAAAATGCCAAAAATACCAAAGCCACTCAATGATAAAGAGGTAAAAGCATATAAACCAAAAGAAAAAAGACAAAAAATAGCTGATGGAAATGGGTTATATCTTTTTATAGAACCAACCTCTAGGAAATATTTTGTATTTCAATATACAAGTCCAATTGACAAAAAAAGAAAGATGTTAGTTTTGGGCGATTATCCAAAAATGACACTTAAAAATGCAAGAGATGAAGCATTTGAGCTGTTATCAAATGTTAAAAAAGGTATCGACCCACGGCTAAGAAATACACTTGATGAAGAAGCTAAGTTTAAGACCTTAGCATTAAGATATTTGCAAATAAAAAACATAAGTGATAGAACTTTAAGAGGTGAAAAAAGAAGACTTGAAAATCACATCTTCCCATACATAGGAAATAGAGATATAAAAACAATAACAGAGGCTGAAATAATAGAGGTTTTAAGGCTTCTTGAAAAAAAGAATAAATTAGAAACCTTAAATCGGCTTTTTTCTTTGCTAAACCAAATTTATAAAAGTGCTTCTCACATAACGCCTAATATTATTCAAAACATAAATTATCGCTATACTTTTAAAAGCAACAAAACAAACAACTATCCTACGCTAACAAGCAAAAATGAAATAAAACTCTTGCTTGAAAATATTAAAAATTATAATGGTGATATAAGAACAAGATATGCGTTAAAACTTTCTATTTTAACGGCTCTTAGACCTATGAATGTTAGGAAGTTAAAATGGGAGCAAGTTGATTTAGTTAATGAAGTTTTAAAAATAGAAGCTAAGTCTATGAAGACAAGAAATGAGTTTATTTTGCCACTTGCAAGGCAAACTGTAGAGTTATTAAGAGAGTTTAGGGAGCTTAATTTTATAGGGGACTATGTGTTTTCATCAGCTCATACAAGCAAACGCCCTATGAGTGAAAATACTGTGAATTTTGCACTTCGAAGAATGGGTTATGCCAAAGATGAAATAGTTGCTCACGGTTTTAGAGCAATGTTTTCAACGATCTGTAATGAAAATATTCAAAATCACGGATTGAATTTTGACATAATAGAAAAATGCTTAGCTCACAAAGATAAAAACAAAATAAGAAGTGCTTACAATAGAGCTTTAAATTTAAAAGAAATGAAAAAGTTGATGCAGTGGTGGGCTGATTGGCTTGAAAAATTAGAGGAATAATCAAAAAAGATTACTCCTCCTTGCTTAAAATAAATTCTTTTAGTTCTTTTTTGTTTAAAAAAACAGTCCTATAAGTCAAGGGATATTTTTTTATCTTTCCTTGCCTTACCCAGTTTCTTATTGTTTCGGTGCTAAGCCTTAGAGCCTTTGCTGCCTCTTCGTATGTGATGAGGTCTTTAAAGTCAAGTTCTTTTGTTACGTTCATTAGTTATCCTTTAAAACGGCAACTCATTATCACCATCATCCATATTTGGTAACTCTACATTTTGATTTGTAGATTGATTTGCATTGTTTTGGATTGGTTTAGGTGGTTGGTGCTGGTCTTTGGCAACTGCTTTTGGCTGTTGATTATAGGCTTGATAGCTGTTTTGGTAAGGGTTGTTTTGATATTGGTTGTTTTGTTGATACGGATTGCTTTGTTGAGCAGGTTTTTGATTAACAGGTGTTCCACCTAACATTTGCATATTCTCAACTGTTATACTATGCTTACTTCTATTTTGCCCGTTTTGGTCTTGCCAAATATCTTGCATAAGCCTTCCCTCTATTAAAACCTGACTACCTTTTTTAAGATACTGATTAGCTATTTCAGCACTTTTGCCCCAAAAAGTAAGGTCGATAAAGCAAATTTCCTCTTTTTTCACACCGTTTAAGGTGTATTTTCTATTTGTGGCAATAGCAGTTTTACCGATTGCACTACCAGTGTTTAAATATCTAAGTTCAATATCTCTTGCTAAATTTCCTACTAAAATTACTTTGTTAAACATATCATTTATCCTTTTTTTCTAAATTTGTAAGTCTATACTCATTTATGCCTACCCAAAAGGCAAGTAAAAAAATCAATAACATTTCATAGCTCATTTTAAAATCTCCCTTAAATCTACATTATAAGCTTCTTTCCAAGCTATTTCGTGATAACTTTTAACCTCTCCATAATTTATATCTTCAACTGCAGGGCGAGGTAAATTTAACTCTTCTGAAATTGCCTTTAAAAGCCTCCAGTTGTATTCTTTGCCTGTTAATTTTTCAACTTTTTTAATCGTTGCATAAGTTTTACTCTCATCAAGCTTTACTTTTAGTTTTTCAACTTCTTTACTTTTTAAACTTGCTGTTGCCATTGCAGTAGCTTCTCTTTTTGAGCCGATGTAAGCTTTGGTTTTAATGGCTTCATCTCTTTCATCTCTTAAACGGTTATTAGCTTCTAGCTCATTTGCATAAAGTCTTAGTGCTGTTGGTAGGTCGTGAGGCATAAATCTATCTCTTAACATCGCTTCCATTTTATTAAATGCCTTTATATACTCAGTTTTCCATTTATAAGCTTTCTCACCCGTAAAGCTCATAACTAAAAGTGAAAAACCATCACGGGTTAAATTGTAAAGTTTTGTCTCTTTATCGAAAACCCCATTTTTACGCACTTCGCTCGACGGTGCAAAATTGCGCTGTCGGAAATCATCGTTTGGCAAATTCTCAATTACTCTTAAAACATCAGCATGTCTTTTCTCAAAAACTTCAGCTATTTGAAGTGAGTTTGTAAAAATCTCATCTTTAACTACTTCAAATTTAACTTCTACATTATTTATAATTATTTCATTCATTTTATTTCCCTTTTTGTTAAAATTTTCTTTGATGAAAAACTCATCACCACATAGATATGCCATAACAGCACCAACCTTTTTATAAACTTCACTTATTTGGCTGTTAATGGCATTTAGATAAAGTATTGTGTTTTCAATGCTAGGGGCTTTCATTTTAGCCCCTTTGTAAGCTTAATGGCTATGTAAAGTAATAGCAACGCATTTACTAGACCTAAAATAGAATTTATAATTTCCATTTTTAACTCCTTATGGTATAATTGCTATAAGGGTAAAACAATGACTTAGGGGTAGCCAACCCCCAAGCTTATCTTTTGATGGCAAGATAAAGGATAGTAATCAGATTGATTATCGCAGTGGCTAGTTGGATAATCGCCGTGATTAAATCCATTGTTTTACCTCCTTGTTTTATTTCAAAACGTATTATTTCCGTTTTGATACAAGAATTATACTAAAATTATACGTTAATGTCAATAGTTTTTAAGTAAAATGTTTGTTATTTGTATAAAATAAAGCGTAAAAAATACGCCTATTTTGAAAGTTGTTTTATAATATTTGATAAATCATCAAGAACTTTTAATTTATCTTTTAGTTCTAAATTTTCAAGATAAAGTTCTAGTGCTTTATTCATAGTGCTTGAAATATTTCCAGTCCTTGAAGCCTTACTAACAGCTTCTTCTCCATACCCTATAAGCTCCCCTAGTTGCTTGTAAGTCAAATTTAGCTCTTTACAAACCTTTTTTACTATGTTTTCATCACTCATCTTAATCCTTGCCTTTATATTTCAACCATTTAAAAGAGTAATTTTACTAAATTTAGGCTAAATTTAGCCTTTTAAATAGTTTCATAATACTTCCAATTTGGAAGTGAAAGTTTTACAACAGGGCTTATTTCATCATTCTCATCAAAAGAAGCATACCCTGGAAAAACTCCACTATCTAAGCAGTGTTTGTATCTTTGAAGTATCTCTTTATAAGTGCTTCTTCCTAGTTCTACTGCTTCATCATCAAGCTCAAAAAGTCCAGTATAAAACGGCTCTTTGCTTTCAACGCCTATAAACAAAAAGCCATTTACTTCATAGCCTAAACTTCTTAAAACATCGCTATAAAAAGCTACTTGGATATGATAGTTAAAATTTGCCACGCTTTTTGCAAACTCACTTGGTTTTGCTGATGAGGTGGTCTTTAAATCAACGATTAAACCTAGTTTTTTATTATAAAAATCAGGTCTAGCCTTAACTTTCACCCCATCAATTTGGCTAAAATGACTTTGCTCAGCTACACCGTTGCTTAAAAAGTTTGAAATAGCAGGGTCGCTTTTGATATTTTCAGCCATAGCCTTTGCTTTTTCAAAGGTTGCTATGTCAATAGCTGTTTTATTTCCAATATTTGCTAAAAACTTGTCATAAGCCTCTTTGCCTGCTTTTGTTCTTTTATCAACATTTGGCATAACAGCAAACTCGCTCTCAAAGTCATCATACTCTAAAACAAGCTTATGAAATGCCGAACCAAGCACCATATTAGGTGTTGGCTCTTCATAAGTTTTGTTTTTAAAATGTCTCATTGACTTAAGCATTAGATCAATATCACTTTTTGATATTTCAGGTCTACTATGGTATTCAAAATTTGTCATAATTTATCCCTTAAAATAGTCATTTATTATTGTGTCAATGCTAGCTGGGTCGTTTAAAATAGCAGTTATTTGCTCGTTAGAATATCTACTTGCTATTTCATCAGCTTCGTTTTCATTGATACCACGCTTTAATAATTCAGCTTCTAAAATATCCCCTGGTAAAGGTTTAGGCTCGTTGCTCTCAGGCTCAACTTCGATTACCTCTGGTTCAACTTTTACACTTTGACTTGCAATTTCGTTTAAATTTAGCTTTTTAGGTTTATTTTCTGCTTCAAATTCTTCAGTGTCATCTTTAAAAGCGTTGTCATCTTCAACAACTGCACTCATTATGTTTTCATTTATTGGAAGTCTTGTTATGACATACTTTAATGCTTTTGCCTTATACATTTCTTCACACCAACTAAACCAAACACCACTTAGTTTTTCTTTTTGATTTAGACTAGTTCTTCTTATTTTTTCAAGCTTTTTAAAGCTTACAAACTCACTCCAAACGGTATCGGTATTATCTTTTGCATAAACAATCACACCTTTAAGGTTTTTAAATACCCAATTAGGGTCATCATCGTTTCTTTCTTCATAATTTGGCACAAAATTAATATCATCATTAAAGCCATTAAAACATAAGCTAAACTCATCACACCCATAAACAGCCACGGCTCTAAACTTCCAACCGTTTCTATAACCTAATGCTATCCAACCTTTATAGCCTATTTGAAGTTGAGCTGTCTTTCCATAAGGCACGATATAAGCTTGGCCAAACATTTTATTTGGGTTTAGCCCTGTTTGAACGATAGCAATACCAGTATTTACAACACTTTCAACGCTACAACCTTGCAAGTTTTTATCCATTGCTTGAGATAGTATCGCTGAACTAAATAAGCTTATTTTTTGCTTATCATCAACTATTGTTTTTATTAGATTTTGTTTATTTGACAATAAACTTCTAGCTTCTTTTTCTCTTGGTGTTATGTTATTCATTTTTTATCCTTTAAAAATTTATTAAACTCATCTATAAGTTTTAAAGTCTTGTGAATTTTGCTTTCTGTTTTCCAAAACTTAAGCCTATAAAAATAAGTAAACACTATTCCTATTTTTTCACCTATTAAAGGCGCAAAGTATTTAGCCATAGCATAATCAGTCTCAAAATATTCGCTAACTTTAAAATAAAGCTCTTCACATAGCAAAATCTTGTCTTTATAGATGTTTGGAAAATTCCTATGAATATAAATTTTGTCATCTATTTTTTTAAATCTATTTGTTCTTTTTCTTGTGGTATCAATCCACTTAAAAGTCATAAGCTGATTTCTTGTGTAGTCTTGATTTTGTTTTAAAAATTGTTCTAATGGTATAAACTCACTCACTTCTATCCTTCCTTATCTCATAGCCACCATTTATTATCTTATCAAGGTATATTTTGGCATTAAAAATGTTTTTATTATTTAAGGCCTGTTTAAGATTTTTAAGTAACCTTTTAATCTCTTTTATTTCACTTCCTATGTGTAGATTTTGGCTTGTCCAATACTCATCTAAAAGCTTGTTGTATTTTTTAGAAACTTCATCAAAGCTAAGCTTTTGACTTCTATCCCAACTATAATCCCACTCGCTTTCTTTATCTTTTGCATTGTGGAAAGCCTTTATACATTCATCTACACTCACACTTTTATAGGTCTTTTTTAACACTATCTGACCCAACTTTTACTTTTTTGAATACTTCATCTATCATCTTAGGAAGTTCATCAATCATTTTCTTTAACACTTTGTTTTTAGCCTTTAAGGTTGCAATTTCGGTTTCTAAATATGTCATCTTCTTACCCCCTTAAATGTGTCTACTATCTTGTTAGTTGCTTTTTCTATAATAAAGGCATTGTTCTCATAGGTAGAGACCTTATATCTACGACTTGAATACTCTGTGCCACTTATACCTTGAAACATTGCCACCATGCTTTTACCGATTAACTCACCATTTCTTTTTATTCTAATTACCATTTTTTATCCTTTTATTTTATAGTGTCTATAAACTCGCCCGTTGATTTAAGCACGATATAAATAACCCTAACTTCATAAAGAGAGCGTGAATATTTACCATTTTTACCGATTATCATCGTTATTCTTCCTCATCTTCATCGCATTCGATTTTATCCCAAAACTTATCGCTTATTAAGATTTTGCGTAGGTCTTCTTTAACACTTTTGCCACCATCTTCTGCAATCTTCATTATGGCGTTCAAAGCCTCATCCATAACACGATCTAATCTACCTTTAGTCACTATCGTTTTACTTTTTAAGTCTACAAATATCATTTTTTATCCTTTGCACATTAATAGCGATCAGCTTGTTTCCAAAACTTATCATCGTTTAACCATTCGCGAAGTTCTTCTTTTGTTACATTGCTATTTTTTATGATGAAAGTTATAACGCTTAAAAGTTCTCTAAAAACATCTGAACCCTCACCATGTACCGTTACCGTATTACTTTTTGTATCTGCAAATATCATTTTTTATCCTTTAATCTTTCTTTTATGGTTTCGTAGATGTTATATCCTAGCTCTAATGCTTCATCTTCTACATTCAGCATAAATAACTCTATCTTGCCATCTACTTTTGAGATTGAAGTTGGCTTATTTAAAAGTGTTTTTATTTCTTTTAATAAACTAATTCTGTATTCCTTGCCTTTTTGATTGTCTTGTATATTATCTTCTCTTAGTATTCGTTTTATTATAGAACTAAGACAATGCATATACATATTGCATAAGTAAGTTAGTTTTTCATCTTTATTATCTGTCTGATTATATTTTTCAATTTCTCTAGTTAAATCACTAACTAAGTCTTTTCTCTTTTTTCTGATGGGAATAAAGGCTTTTTCTCTCTGTTCAGATAATACTTATCTTAGTCCCCTTATTTGGTTCATTGTCATCACTCTACCTCAATATCTTTTATCTTTTTAGTACCTTTTCTTTTATTGTCTTCTTCTTTTACTCTTTGTATCATCTTGTTTTTTTGTTTATAAGTTAGATATCCTGGATTTTTATCTATTGCTTTACATATTTCTGTTTCTGGAAAATAAACACAATACCTTTCAAATTTCTCTCTCCTGTCAATCATATAGCAAAAGAAAAATATAACTCCTATTATTAAGATAATCTGAATAAGTAGTCTTAATTTACTTTCTCCTACTATTGACATCATTGTGCTACAAATTAGAACAGTTATAAAAACTGCTACTATTATAATCCCTGCCTGCACAATCCATATTTCCATTTTCAAGTTTCCTTTTACAAAATTTTCTTTATTTCTTTAAATATTTCATAATCTAAATTTTTTAAAAATTCTTTAATTTCCTCTTCATTTAATAAAGAATTATTAACTACTTCCGCTAGTGATGGAATATCATTTATATTAACATCATTATAAGATAAATAGCTTATTATATTATCTGGGTCCATATCATTCAAAAGGTCATCTTCATCTAGTTCTATATCTATTGTTTTCGTCATCATTTTATTATCCCCCACTTATCACTATTTTCTTTAATATGGTATGTGTTCCATCAGCATTTCTTTTTACTAATTTAGTTCTATACAAATATTGAACAAAATTATATGATTGAAATAAATAATGAGTGTATATACAATTATCTACTCTATCATATAGAGGTCTATCTTTATTTATCATAGTCCAATGAAAAGTTAAATCATAAGGATTTATGCCTTCCTGAGTTATTTCATTTAATCTATTTTGGAAATACTCATCTACTATTTTTATTATTGGATCTATTTCTTTTATTTCAAAATCGTAGTGATCATCATCTTCTTCTTTTATGTTTGCACCTTGTCTGTTCAACTCTTTTATGAGTTTTTTGCTATAGCCATTATTTTCAAATATCTGAAAATCATTTATTCTTGTTCTATAGCTCATTTTTAATCCTCTATTTTTGAAATTTTAGTTATAGTGAAATTTGGCAAAATTTCAGTTTCTATTTCTATCTTAAATTTTCTTTTACAACATTCGCAAATTACTTCTTTTTCTTCATTTATTTCATTGCTAGAAAAGTCATTTTCTAAATATTCTTCAAGTTCTGCTGCATTATTTTCTTTCCCACAATGAGGGCATTTAAAGTCTTCACTTAATATCATCTCTATCCTCCTACTTTTATAACCACGTTTATGAAGCGTTTTAGTTCTTTTTCTACATCCTTTATATCCCATTCACCGAGAACGTGATTAAAGTCTATACCTAATACCCAAACATCATCTGGCAATTCTAGGTCATCTTTTATTTTTGTTTTAAAGATTTTTCCTATCTCTGAAAAAGTTACCCCACCATGAACATCCAAATCATCGCACTCGCTATAATGCTTCCCATGTAATTTATTGTTTTTTGGTATGAACACATAAGCAGAACGCCAATGCAAAAACTCGCCATACCAAGTTAGCATTATGCAACCCTTATAGCCTTTGTATGTTATTTCTTTTTCGATTTTTTTTGTTTTCATCTCTACCTCCTTACAAAGCTTTTAGCTTTTGCGTAGTCTTTTATGCTTCTAACTTTGCACTTTCTACGCCCTTTTTCATCGTATATCCACCTAGATTTTGTTATGCCTAAAATTCAAGTTCTACAAAATATTTGGCTAGGGCTTTTAGATTTATCAAATTTCAAAAAAGTTTATTTTCCTTACGCCTATTTAAGCTTCGTGGTGGATTAGTCCACTTAGCACCAAAGCTTTATTTAAAAAGCATTCCTATAACTTCTTTTTTAAAATCCTCTTGGTCTTCATCGCTCATGCCTTCTAGTAGATTTTTTAAACTACCTATTGGCTCTAGTATTTTTTCTGCATCTTCCATCGCATAATCCCAAATTCTTTGAGCTTCGTTTTGTTTTCTTTCTCTTTCTAGTTCATAATATCTTGTGCTATCCATTATCATTTCCATTTGTTGCTCCTTTAAAAAATAAATCTCTTATGTAGAGGCAACGAGAAAAAGTTAAATTGTTTGTTAAAAAATAAACGGAGTTAATCCAATTTAAGTCTAAAATGTTTTGATTATTTTTAATAAAGGAAAAACATAGGATTAAAGAACACGTTGCCCCTGCATAAGAGGATTTGCATTTTACTACCCCCAGCAAATCAATGGGGCTGATAAGTTGAATAGGCTTAAAAGGGGCGTATTTTAAAATGTTGTTATAAGTCACACCAAGCAATGACTTTATAACGGCTTAGTCAAATAATATCTTAATAATGTCAAACGCCAAATTTAAAGATGAAACTAAGATTATAAAAGACTTTTTAAATAACCACTTAGGAAGTAGCTTTATAACCTACCTAGATACACAAGGAAGCTTATTTTGTTCTACGCCCCGTTTAAACCTATTCGTCGGCACATCTATCGTTTGCCTTACGCTTCCGATTTCAACCAGTTTTAAATCAACTCGATTTAGGCACTGTCGGTCAAAGCTTTCGCTATCCAGCCTTTTTTGTTTTGTTAGTGAAATGTTAGCATTACTTAACTTATAAAATACTTAAATAAGTAAGTATTACTAATTTTTATTTTGATAAAATGTAATCAAATATTTCAAAACAAGGATAAAAAGATGGATTTTAAAGAACAAATCAAGCAAATTGCTAAGAGTATAAATACAATGCGTGATAGTATCATCACAGAAGAAGCCACCAAAACAGCGTTTATTCTTCCATTCATTCAAGCACTTGGATATAACATTTTTAATCCTTTGGAAGTAACACCTGAATACACTGCTGATTTAGGTTTAAAGCAAGGTGAAAAAGTTGATTATGCTATACAAAAAGATAATGCACCAATTCTTTTTATAGAGTGCAAAAAAATAGGTGCTGAACTAAATATCCAAAACGAATCACAACTTTTGAGGTATTTTCACACTTCAACTGCCAAATTTGCGATACTGACAAACGGTGAAACATATAATTTTTATTCCGATTTGGAAGAAAAAAACAAGATGGATAAAGTCCCATTTTTAAGCTTTAAGATAACTGAAATAAAAGATAATCAAATCAATGAGCTAAAGAAGTTTCATAAAGAAAACTTTGATTTTGACAACATATTAGAAACTGCAACAGATCTAAAATATGAATCAGAACTTAGAAGATTTATAACAGGGCAGTTGGCTAATCCAGATGAAGAATTTATTAAATTCTTTGCAAAAAGTGTGTATAGTAGCGTTTGCACTAAAAAAGTGATAGACCAATTCACGCCACTTGTAAAAAGAGTGTTCAATCAACTAATCAATGATGCAGTAACCGAAAGACTTCAATCAGCACTTAATAAAGAAAACGAAAAACAAAAAGAAGCACAAGAAAAAGAAACAGAGCCAGAAGAACCAAAAATAATAACAACAGATGAAGAAATGTCAGCATTTTTCATCATTAGAGCGATTTTATGCAAGGTAGTGCCTATTGAAAAAATAACATTTAGAGATGCACAGTCTTATTTTTCGGTATTTTATGATGACAATAATAGAAAACAAATATGCAGGCTATACTTAGAAGATAGTAAAAAAAGAATAGGGCTAATAAATGCTAATAAAGAAGAAAGAAAAGAAGATATCGAACAACTAAGTGATATCTATAAATTTGAAAAAGAGCTTGAAGAAGTAGCGTTGTTTTATTACAACCAAGACCAAAACTAAGATAAAGCACCTTTATTTAGGTGCTTTACTTCTATTTTATACCTTGATTGTAAAACACTAGGCCTTTTTTTACAAAAATAGCTAAATTTGAAATGTAATACCGTTGTAGTTCGTTTGTAGCACTAAAATGTTTTTAAAAATAGTGATTTTTTAATTAAATGTAGTTGATTTATAAAATGTGTTGAATTTTTATTTGCATATTTACTTTTATATGTTAAAATTATTTAAAATCAAAAGCCACTTGTGAAGGAGTAAGGCTGTGGTCCTAAGATTAGGGTAGGCTTTGGCTTAGTATTTCCGCATGCACCTGGGGTCGGCTTTTGATTATTTTTGTAGGCTCTCCATAAAGTTACCCTTGCTTTTTCTCATTATGTCAAGTATAAACTCTATAAAATTATCTGAATATGTAAAAGTTTCTTGCTTACCTATTATGTGTTTATAGGCATATTTGGCATTTTCTTTAATACCGTAAAAATCAATTATTTTACTAAGAACAAATTTATTAAAACCTTTCTTATAGTCAATTTTTATATTTTCTTTTAACATTTTGCTCGTAACTACTTCAATAACTACATTAAAGCTGTATTTGTGTGTATTTGACGGGTCTTTTAGCTTTGTTATTGGTTCTAGTTTTATGTCCGAGTTTTTATCTAAGCTTACTTTAAAATCAGCATCTTTTTCATGTTTTGTAAAATATAATTTTTGTTTCATATCTATGCTAAAGCTATCGCTTTTTATTTCTTTGCTTAAAATTTCTATTTCATTGCTTTGTGTTATTAGCCTTTGAGCTATTTTAGATGGATATTTTAGTTTTATTTCTTCATTTGTTAGAGGATTATAATTAAAAGAAAGGACTAAGAAATTATCACTTATAAAATCAGTTATTTTAATATCATGAAACCTTTTTATCTCATTTTCAAAATTTAAAACACAAGCTTGAAAAAGTGGAACATATTTTGCCTCATAATCTTCATTAATAAAATGTGTGCTTGTGTTTCTAAGATTAATAATAAGCTCTAAATTTTTCCTTTTATGGGTGTGTTTATCTGTATAAATTTCTTTTAAGCAGTCTCCAAGACTTAAACTTCTATTTTCATCATTTTTATAGTATATGCTTTTGTTGTCTATTAGAAGTTTAGCTTTTAGCATAAGTTCCCAAGCATTGCAGATAAACATACTAAAGCCTTCAACCCTGTATTTTATAGTAGGTTTGTTGTATATCTCAATAGCCATTAAAAAGGCTTCTACACTTTTTGCTAAAAATTGTTTGATTAATTTTTGTTCCATTATTTTATACCTTGATTATCAAATATCAAGCCTTTGTTTATTTCATAGTGTATTTTTCCACAAACTTTACCTAAAATCTCGAAATTATCATCAACTCCAAGGATTATATCACCATAATCACGGTTTAAACTCATTAGTTTTAACCCACCTTCAGGCAAAAACTCAACTCTTTTTATATAAACGGCTTCATTACACCTAACTACATAAATACCAGCTATTTTTACAAAATCATATCTATAATTTACCATATCAATTAAGGCAATATCACCCTCAGTATATTCAGGCTCCATACTATCACCGATTATCTCAATGGCTCTTATATTTGCAGGATTTAAGCGACCTAAAACACGCCTTTCAACTGCCACTACACCATTTGAATTTAACATTGTGATATCAAAAGCTCCTTCACTTCCAGCACCTGCCAAGATATCAAGCTTTTTAACAACTACAAAGTCTTTTAACTGCAAATTATCAGGCAAATAAGGCAAATACTCACTCAAATTTGCTTTTAATTCATTTTTTACGATTTGTTTTTTATTTTCATCAGCGTTTGGAAAAAAATCAACAATGCTAGTGTCTGTTGCTTCGGCAATAGCATATAAGTTTTCAAGCGATGGTCTAACCACTCTCTTATCTGCTTCTGGTTTGCTCTCAAATTGTGTGATTGCAGAGGCTGTTACTCCTATTTTTTCACCTAAATCCTTTTGGTTTAATTTTGCATCCTTTCTTGCTTTTCTAATAGCTTTATATAACTCTTCCATCTTTAATCCTTTCAAAACATTAAATTTTACTAACTTAAAAATTAGCACTACTTAGTTATATAAGTTTTTATTAAGCTTAGTAATGCTAATATTTCCTTATGAAAAAAGAAATTTTAATAAGACATATGAAAAAAGACATTGCAAAATGTTTCAATCTTACGCCTCCAGCTGTAGTTCTTTGGTTTAGCAAAGACAACCCAACAATGCCAACTGCTGATAAAGTTTCTACTCTTTATAAGAAATTTGGCATTCCAGTTGATTATTGGGCTCAACCTGAACTTTATGAAATTAAGTTTATCCCAAAGAAGAGGGCTATTACAAGGCGACAAAGGAAAGACAATGGAAACACAAAAGTATGATATTTCTAAAAGCTTTAAATTAAGCAGTGAAAACATCGCAAACATTGTCTTTCTACAAAATGAAAAAGGCTTTAAGAGTGATAGCGAGGTGGTGCGATTTGCTTTAAATTTAACAACAGCACTCGTAAAACAAGACTTAGAAACAAAGGCTATGTCTTCTATTTTAGAAAACATAGCTAATAATAAAAATAAATGAAAGGAAAAACATAGGCTGTTTTTAAAAGTCCCCTTACTCCTTTTGTATTGATTTCTTAAAATTTTCTTCATGTTATTCAGGGGGCTTTTGAAAATAACCTTAAAAGGATAAATAATGGGTGGTTATGGAATATGTTTTAATGAATGGCTTTTTGATGAAAGAATTAAGAGCGAATTAGCACTTTTAATCTACATCTCATCACTAAGTGCAAAAAATGGATATTGCTTTGCTACTAATAAACATTTTGCAGATAAATTCAAAGTTTCACAAGTAACAATATCACGCCAAATTTCTAAACTTCAAAAACTGAATTTTATATCAATTAAAAATAAAAAAGTTGGCTCGGTTATAGTTACAAGAGAAATAACAATAAATAAATTAAAAGACAAAAAACACGATTATCAAAAAGAGCAACAGCCATTAACACAAACGATAACAGCCGTTAACAAAAATGATAACGGCTTATACTTATATAATAATACAAGTCTTAATAATATCTCTAGCGAGCAAAAAAAACAAACAAAAACCAAAACTAAAACAGAGACAAACAACAATGACTTTACAAACCAAACTTATCCTTTAAAGGAAAAGCCTTTAGAGGAAAAACCCACAAATGAAAGTGTCAGTGGTTATGGGTGTGAAAACTCAAATAAAAGTGGTCTTAAAAAAACAAGTTATACAAATGTGGACTTAAAGAAACTTGGAGCAACACAGGAGTTTATAGATGAGTTTTGCGACTTTAGCAGGTCTTTAAAACAAAATAATGGAGCTACAACTGATGAGCTAAAAGTAAAGATGGATTATTTTGCAAAAAAGATTTATGAGCTAGAAAGCGAACAAGAGAAAAAAAGAGTTGTAAGGCTTAGATATCAAGCCTTTAAAAGAAAACAATATGGGGATTATTACTACCTAGACACTCAAAACTTTGAAGATGAAAAAGAGTGGTTGTATGCTATGCCTGAGGCACTTAGGAAAAAGGTTAGTGCTGTAAATGTAGAAAACTTGTTATTCAAATACTTCTTACCGTATCTAAAAGCAAAGACTGGTAAATGTGTAAGCGAACTTGAACTAATACAGATAGCAAACACTCTAAAAGATTATTCACAATTAGGACAAGTGCTGATTGTTTGTAGGTGCATGTATGGCAATTGGACAAAACTTAAACCATACACAACAGATCCAAAAGATAAATGGAATGATAATCCAATTTTCCTATACAGCATTAAAAACAATGAACCATATTTTGGAGGATTTAAGTATGAAAAACGATGGTTATGATTTTGTAGAAATTGAAAGAAATATCTTAGCTACTTATTTTTGGGTTAGAAGTGATGAAATATTAGAGCTTACAAAACAAGGGCTTAAAAGCGATTTATTCACAGGCATAAGGCAAATTATCGCTAAAGATTTAAATAAATGCTTTAACTCACTTTATGAGCCAGAGGCAACACAAACTTTATTAATGGCAAAGTCAAGCAAAGATTTAAAATCGCTTTATGCTTTTGAACTAACAGAGATAATGTTTAAACACGGACTAATAAACGCAAAGAGTGTAGAGCTTTTAACAAATATTTTAAAAACTCAAAAAATAAAAGAAAACCTAACAAGAAGGCTAAGTAAATGAATTTAGATTTAAGCAATTATAAAGACCCAATTGAGCTAAGAGAAGCTCTAGCTGGATATAAGGATGAAATTGAAAAAGCAATAAATGAACTTGATTGTTTAGATGATGATTTTAAATATGAAAATATGGCTGAGTTTATACAGCGAGTTAAAAGCGAACCACCACTAAAAATTTACAGAACTAATATCCCTTGGCTTGATAGTGAACTTTATCAACACGGACTAGCTCAAGGAACTTTTATCAACATTGCAGGTGCAAGTTTTGCAGGAAAAACAACCCTAACGCTTGCACTCTTAAAAGGTCTTGCAAAAGATAATAAGGTTGCATTTTTTAGCTTTGAGATGTATGAAAAATTACTAATTAGAAAATTTGAAAAAACTAAAAATGAAATATTGGGAAATATGGCAATAATTCAAGCTCCTGCAACACTTGATAGCATTTTGAAAAGAATAAGATTATTAAACAAGCAAGGCTATGAAATATTTGCCATTGATAGCCGTATGAAAATAGCTTGTGATCCAAGACTAAGCGAGTATGAAAAAAATAGTCTTATTTCAATGAGGTTAAGCGAATTAACTAGAAGTTTGGGCGTAATAATAATTTTAATAAATCAAATAAGTGAGGGCGACCAAAAAGCAGGAAGACTAACACTAAAAGGAAGTGGAGACCAATTTTATGATAGCGATATGATTATGTTTTTAAGTAGTGAAATAAGAGATGATGGTGATGCTAAAAGAGAACTAACAATCGCAAAAGATAGAGTTGGTGGCAAGGTGCTAAAAATAAAAGTACCTGATTTTGAAAACAATAGTGGAATGGTGGAAGAAGTTGAGTTTAACTGCCAAAATTGGAAACTTTAAAGGATAAATTTGAAAGAACTTAAAGACAAATTAGCAAGATATTTAATTTTTGATAGTGAGGATAACGCATATTATTTCAAGAACGCAAAAGGTAAGACTATTTTTAGCCATAAAGAAAGAAGTCATTTTTTAAAAATGGGTGAGATTTATGATGCCTTTAATAAATACAACGATGAAATAAAAAGCATAATTGATAAAAACTCAAAGGGATTATTTGATGAATGAGCTAGTCTTTAGAGTGCCTTTGAAAATTACATCAGATTTAAGCCTTAATAAAATCTATTCAGGCATCTTTTGGGCTAAAAGAAAAAAACAAAAAGATGATATTAAGACCTTAGTAAAAATCGCTTTAAAAAATGAAAAAATAATTAAGTTTAATAACCCTGTAGAAATTGAAATGTTGTTTAATTCACGCCTTGATGTAAGCAACCACGCTTATGTCTTTAAGATGATAGAAGATGCAATAAAAGAGCTTGGAATTATCAAAGATGATACGGATAAATATGTCAAAAAATGCACTATGTTAAAACAAAGAGTCTTTGATGGCATAGTTGTTTGCATTATGGAGTATGAATAGTAAATAATGGATTGTTTAGAGCTTTATTATCAAGTTTTAGATAAGCATTTTGAGAATTGGCAAAATTGGGAAAATGATTATTATCTAACAGAGCTCACATACCTTTTAAAAAACATCTTTGGGATACAAAGAGATAGAAAAACGATTTTAAAAAACTTAAAAGAAAGTAATGTTAAAGAGTATAAAAACGAACTTCAAGCAATTTTAAAAATGGAAAAAGATGCAGTAAAATTTATCCTTGATAGTAGAATGGAAGAAAGTAGAAGGTTGATGTGTCAGACTAAGTATTTGGGAGTTAAACCACGATTTGAAAAATTCACATCAGATTTTTGGAATAAAGTTAAAAAAGACTATGAAAACGGAGTGGCTAAACAAGAGATAATGCAAAAATACAAAATATCAAAGCAAACATTAAACTCAAGGATAAAAAGAAGAAATTGGAGAGTAAAGAATGGCAAAAGCTAAAAAAAGGAGTTATGACTGGTTTCAGATAAGACTTGACTTTGATAAGGGACTTACTCAAGCTGAATTAAGAAAGAAATATGACATCCCTGCAGGAACTTTAGGTAGTAAAATTAAGCGTGATGGGTGGGTTCTATCGCAGGGACAAACCTCTACTTTAGATGAATTTAGGGCTGTGAGTGCGAAATTAAGCGAAAATTATTACAATGCGAACGAAAGCCAACAAAAAGAGATGGTTGATAGGGTAGAAACGATATTAGAAGATAATGAACTCGTTGTCAATAATAGAAAGCTTTTGCGAGTATTTCAAAACAAAATGCTAAAAATATTAAAAGATGGTGGCTATGAAACAGCCTTAGAAATCAGACAAGGTGTATCATCCATAAAAGACATTGAAGCAGTAGCAAATCCACAATCAAACAAACAAGAAATCAATATACAAAACACGCAACAAGTTGCACAAATCCAAAGGGTGGTGGTAAAACCTAACGATGATACTAAAGATTAAAACAGCTGAGGTATTTGAGCCACTATTATATCCAAGCCGTTATAAAGGAGCAAAGGGTGGGCGTGGTAGTGGTAAGAGCCATTTCTTTGCTGAATGTATTGTGGAACAAATGTTATTAAATCCAAACTTGCGAGTTGTTTGCATTAGAGAAATACAAAAGAGTTTAAAGTTTTCATCAAAAAGCGTGATAGAAAGCAAAATACAAAACTTAGGGGTAAGTGATTATTTTGAAATCCTATCAAGTGAAATAAAATCAAGATTAGGCAGTGGAATAATCATTTTTCAAGGTATGCAAGATCACACGGCCGACAGTATAAAATCACTTGAAGGGTTTGATATTGCGTGGGTGGAAGAAGCCCAAAGTCTAAGTAAAAGAAGCTTAGAACTTTTAAGGCCTACAATTAGAAAACAAGGCAGTGAACTTTGGTTTAGTTGGAACCCCGAAAACAAAACAGATGCAATAGATAGCTTTTTTAATCAATTAAAAAATAATAAAGCAAATAACTATACTTTAGTAAAAGCCAACTTCTATGACAATCCATTTTTGCCAAAAGAACTTTTAAAAGAGCAAGAATACGATAGGAAGTATAACCCTAGCACATATGACCATATTTGGCTTGGTGGGTATAACACTCGAACAGACAGTTTAGTTTTTAAAGGTAAATTTGAAGTTGCTGATTTTGAAACGGATAAATTAGGAAATCCATATCACGGACTTGATTTTGGTTTTGCAAACGACCCAACGGCTTGTGTAAGGTGCTACATAAAAGAAAATATTTTATACATTTCACACGAAGCAGGAGCTATTGAGTTAGACCTTGACAAAACAACAGATTTTTTAAAAGAAAGAATTCAAGGTATTGAAAACTACACAATACGAGCAGACAGTGCAAGACCAGAGAGTATAAGCTACTTAAGGCGTTATGGACTTCCAAAAATAGAAGGTGTAAAAAAAGGTAAAGGAAGTATCCAAGATGGAGTGGAGTTCATAAAGAGTTTTGAAAAAATAATAATCCATGAGCGATGCATTCAAACGGCAAAAGAGTTTAGGCTTTATTCTTATAAAACAGATAAAAACACAGGCGATATTTTGCCTGATATCTTAGATGAGAACAATCACTACATAGATGCGTTAAGATATGCACTAGAACCACTTATCAAAAATAAAACCCAAATTTGGAACTACATTTAGGGTAAACATACACGACCAAAGACTGCAAGCACTTCAATGTAAAATGCTTGTATGATGATAACAAATGATAGTTTAAGCTCACTTGTAACAAAGCTAGGGCAAAAAAGCAAACAAAGATATTACTCAACGGACTTAATTACCAATAAAGAGTTATTAGACACCTATAACAGTGGCTGGATAGCTAAACGCTACATTAAAAAAACCATTGGTGATATGCTAAAGGTTCAAAGAGATATTTATTTTAGTGATTTTGATGAAAATGATAAAACTAGATTTTTAAAAATAAATCAAAAATTTGAAACAACCGAAGTTATAAAAGATGCCTTGTTTAATGTCTTACTTTTTGGTGAGTGTATTATCGTTGCCATCACTGATAGTCAAAACTTAGAACTTCCATTAACTCAAGATGAGAGGGTTTATAGGTTTGTTGTCTTGAGTAAAGATGGATACCAAGAAAAAGCCCCAAAAAATAGGATTTTTCAAAAAGATGATAGTAGTTTCTTTAAAATTGGAAGTGCTATTTTGCACGGCTCAAGGGTGCTAAAAATCACAAGCGATATAAAAAGCTATGGCAAGAAAGAAAGACAAAGTTTTAGCGATATTCAAACTGCATTGCCAATTATAAAGATGTTTGACACCATCACAATGAGCGTGAGCGATCTAATCGAAGAATGCAAAATTGACATCTACAAAATGGAAGGCTTTAACGAGCAAATTGCAAGTGGCAAAGAAGAGGTAATACTTCAAAGACTATCGCTAAACCAAGAGGCAAAGAGCTATTCTAATGCAATTGCAATGGATAAAGAAGATGACTACGAAACAAAAGAAACCAATCTAAATGGCATTGCTGATTTATGGGCTAAGGCTTGTATCGTAGTAGCTGGAGCCTTAAACAGACCAATTACTATTTTATTTGGTGAGGGTGCAGGTGGATTTAGTAGTGGTGAAGAAGATAATCAATCATACTATGAAACAATCAACGAAGCTCAAGAAGCACTGCTTAGACCAATTTATAATTTTATTGACTTGTTTATGCTCCGTGAAATAGGTAAAGATGATGAGCTTTTGGACTTTGATTTTCCAAGCATTGATAGTATAAACGAAAAAGAAAAAGCTGAAGTTTTAAGTATAAAAGCAGGAGCATTTAGCACCTTAATAGGCAGTGGAATAATAACCGAAAGTATGGCATTAAAAGAGCTTAGAGATGATGGATTAATCTCAAATATAACCGATGAAGATATAAACGAAAGTGAGCTTTTGAGTAAAGGGCTAGATTATGGAAACACTATCTCAGAAGTTTAAAAGAAAACGAAGTAACGAGTTAAAAGCTAGTGAGCCTAGTAAGTCGGTAGAAGTAAAATACCGTGATGAACTTCTAAAGCTTATAAACACTCTTAAAAGCAGTATGCAAGAAAGAATTAGGGCGTTTATGGAGCAAAAGCCAACAAGTGATGAATTAATACTTTTTGTAACTAGCCTTATAGAAGAAGAACGCAAAAAAGAGATGATGAAATATGCTTTCTTGCTTTCTAGTGGTGTTGTTTTTATGGCAAATAAAATCAATAAAGAAAGACTAAGCAAGATTATCGGGGGTGATAGTGATAAAAACAATGTTGAAAGCCTTTTGCCTGATGTAAAAGAAAAACTTGATGAGTATATCAGCAAAAATGTATCTTTGATAACTTCAGTAAGAAGTGAATTTTTAGAAAACATCGAAAAAGAGGTAAGAAAAAGCTACTTAGAAACAGGCAGGGTTGAAAACTTAGCAACCATCTTGCAAGAAAAAGCCGATATTTCAAGAAAAAGAGCAAGAGTTATAGCAAGAGACCAAACAAATAAAATCAATTCAGAATTAGACCAAGAAAGAATGCAAAACCTAGGTATCAAACTCTACACTTGGCAAACTTCAAGAGATGAAAGAGTAAGAAGCACCCATAAGATTATGCAAGGGCTAACTTGTAGATTCGATGATGATAGTGTGTATTCAAAAGATGGTGGCAAGACTTGGTTAAAAAGAACAGCTCAAATGCCAAAGGTTAAGCCAGGCATTGAAATTCAGTGTAGATGTTTTGCAAATGGAGTGATAAATGAAAATAAATGAAAACGGGTATTTGGTAACTAAGGTAAATATGGCAAGCCTAGAACCAATGGAGTATTTAGGGCAAGAAATAGGCAAAGAGACCAATAAAGTTTATACCGTTTATAGAAAAGAGCAAGAACTATTTAACGATGAGACAATGAAAAGCTTTGAGGGTAAGCCTATAACCCTAACTCATCCAGAAGATGTTGTAAATGCGAGTAATTGGAAAGATGAAGCAATAGGCCATATCCAAAACGTAAGAAGAGAAGGTAAGTTTTTGGTAGCTGATGCCTACATAAATGATGAAATAGCAATAAACATAATAAAAAACCACGGGATAAAGGAGGTAAGCCTTGGGTATGAGAGCAAACTAGTAGAAGAAGGTGGCAAGATATACCAAACCAATATAAGGGGTAATCATCTAGCTGTAGTATCAGAAGGAAGAGCTGGTAAGGAATGTAAATTAAACGATAAAAAAAATAATGAAAGGATAAAACTAATGAATAAATTTAAAGAGTTGCTTTTAAAACTCAAAGATAGTGAGCCACAAAACGAAGAGAACAAAGAGGTTATAAAGACCTTAGAAGAAGCTTTGGCTGAAAATGAAGAGCTTAAAGCTGAGAATGAAAGATTAAAAGCTGAAATTGAGGAGCTTAAGAAAAAAGATGAGACAACAACAGTAGCTGATGAAGAAACAGTTAGCGCTGAAGAAAGTGATGATGAAGTTAAAAGACTAAAAGCTGAAAATGAGGAGTTAAAAGTATTAGTTGAAGAGCTTAAAGCTAAAATCAAAGAGTTAGAAGATGAAAAAGACCTAACAAGTGCAGTAAACGATGCAAAGACCTATTTTTCAAAAGTAAAAATAAGTGATAGCAAAAATGCAAGAGGTGTCTACACTGCAGTTTTAGTTGATAGTGGTTTTGAAGTAGAAGACTTGAAAAAATTAAGCGATAGTGAAATAAGAGCTATGTATTTAGGCTTAAAGGCTAATGCAGTAACAAAAGATAACGCATTAAAAAACTATAACAGCCTATTTGATAGCAAACCACAAAAAGCAGACTTAAATAAGAAATTTGGAGGTAAAAAATAATGAATGAATATCTAAAAAATAGAGCCTTTGCAGGTCAAGTAGCAAGAGCAGGTGAAAGTCCAATAGTCGCAATAGCCTATAAAAACGCTGATAGTGAAAGTATTCCTTTTGGTGTTTTTGTAACTGGCATAGAAAAAGATGCAAAGAAAATAACTAAGGCAGCCGATAATATTTTAGGCGTGAGCTTAAAAATGGGAACTAAAGCTGAAAATAAAAGTGGTGAAATACTAAGTGTTTTAGCAATTCCTCACGGTGCTGAAGTTTGGGTTCAAGGAACAGATGCACACGGTTTGGCTGTTGGTGATGATGTAAAAGTAGAGGCTACAAAAGGTAAAGATGCTGGCAAAGTTGCAAAAGCTCCAACACTTTCTTTAACAAGTGCAGAGGGCAAATTCTACGTGACTGGCGTAGCTGGTAGCTTAGTTAAATTAATGAGAAAGGAATAAACAATGATGAACTTTAAAGACCAAGAAATAGTCAATACACTGATTGAAACTGCAAATTCTTTCAACGAAGGTTTTGCAACTAGAGAATATCCTGATATTCAACTAGCTAAATTCGTGCCTATTACTCAAAAAGGTAATGAGAATGTAGATTTTTTAAATTATGGTGAAATCGAAGGAACACTAGATTTAGACAAAGGTCTAATTGATGAAAACACTACTTCACTAGAAACAGAGGATTTAAACATTGTTGCTAGAAGAGGTTTGTATCTAACTTGGGCTAAAGCAACTGCATATACAAAATACGCTGTATTAAAAGCTCAAACCTCAAACATTGACTTAGAAGCTGAAAAACTAGCAAACCTTGAGAGGTCAGCTCTTTTAGCAATGCAACAAACAGCTTTAATTGGTCATAAGATGATGGATGGAGTTGATGGACTTTTAACAAATAAAAATGTTGCTACAAAAGACCTAACAAGTGGCAAAGCGATTAAAGATATGTCAAGAGCCGAAGCAAGGGATTTCTTTTTAAAGATTATTAGTTTTGGAATTGAAACAAATGGTGGCTTAATCGTTCCTAACACTATTGCGATAGATAGTATGGACTTAGTGGCTTTAGCCAGCAAGTATGATAGCTCAATAGGTGGGGCTGATAATGGCTTAAATGCTCTTACAACAATCAAACAAGCTTTAAATGACACTATGGGAATAAATATTGAAATAGTAGGGATTCCAAACAACTTTGCAAAAGGAATAGGCAAAGGCAAAAGCAACAGAGTAGCAGTGTATACAAAAAGCGAGGATGTTTTAAATACTGATTGGGCTGTTGCACCAAGAGCAATGCCACCATATCAAAGAAGTTCAGTAAGTTTTGAAATAGCAGTTGAAAGTAAGTTCACAGGGTGTTTAATCAGACAGCTTGATAAGATTGCATACATTGACTACAAATAGGGGTTAGATATGGACTTTAAAAGCTTCATAGAAAGGTTTGATGAGTTTAAAGATGTTAGTGAAGTAAAAATTAACCACGCTTTAGATGATGCAAAACTTCAAATTTCTAGCAAAGCTTGGGGGACTTTTTATGAAGTTGGAGTTTATAACCTAACTGCCCATATCCTAGCAAGTAGTGGGGCTTTAGGGGGCGATAGTGGCAACTTTGCTCCTATAAAAGAGGCAACTAGCAAAACAGTAGGAGCTTTAAGCATAGGATATGCCAGTGCAAAAACTGGATTTGAAAACACAAAAGGGGGTTATTATCTAACAAAATACGGGCAAAGATACTTAGAGCTTTTACGCCTTGTATCTTTGCATATCGGAGTTGTAAGATGAAAGCAAGTTTTAAAAACGCACTAAACACACTAAATAATAAAAGTATATTGATAGGTGTTACTCAAAAAAGCGATAAAAGAAGTGATGGAATGAATAACGCAACTTTGGCAATGATACATGAGTTTGGAAGTCCAAAACATAACATTGCTGAAAGGTCTTTTTTAAGAGTTCCATTAACGCAAAATCAAGCAAAAATAACAACTCTAGCAAAAGAACAAGTCTATAATGCTTTAAGCAATGAAACAAGTGTAATAAGACCACTTGAAGAAATAGGCGTTTTTTCATCTAATCTTTGCAAAATGGCAATAACTGATGGATTAACTCCAGCACTTAAACCTGCGACTATAAAAAGAAAAAAGAGCTCAAAGCCACTAATTGATACAGGCAATCTTTTAAACTCAATCACTTGGGAGATTAGATGATAAACATAAATGAACTTGTAAATGATAGCGATTTTTGTCAATTCATCGAGACAAACGGTAAGAAAATAAAAGCCGTTGTTCAATACCTAAGCAATGATGAAATGCAAAGACTTCCAGAGGGTGAAAGGTATAAAGAGCATATTAGAATAGACACGGATTGTGAGCTTAATTTGCAAGATAGTGTCTTTTATAAAGGCAATGAATACAGAGTTGTATATGAACAAGATTGGGGGAGTTATGGTTACAAGAACTACACGGCTATTAGATTTGATGGACTTGAGAACCCTAATAGCAACGGCTTTGAACTTACCTAATGAACGAGTTAGAGAAGAGTTTAGCAAAAGCCTAAATGATAAAACTGGCTTTATAACCGTAGCAGTTTTAACCGATAGGCAAATAGGTAGAGAATATAAATTCACACAAAACGAAGTAGAAATAATAACCTCAACTAGAGAAGCAACTATTAGCATAAATGCTTTTGGCAAAAACTCACTTGCTTTAATTGGCAAATTGAACACTTTGTTTTATTCAAGTTTTTTCATACAAAGCCTAAAAGGCAAAAATCTAAGCCTTGTAAGTGTAAGCCCTATTAGAAATCTAACCTTAGGAATTGGTGGAGCTAGTGAAGAAAGAGCAAATTTAGATGTAGTGATGAGCTATAACAACAGAGTAGAGGTGTCTCAAAATGAGATTAGAAAAACAGATGATATTTTCATAAGGAAAAACAGATGAGTTTGATGATAAAAAGAATTGTCAACGTTCAAATCAACGAACAAGGCATTTTAGCAAAAAATAGAGACCTAAGCACTATTGCCGTTTTAAGTGATGAGTGGTGCGAGTTATTCAACGATGAAAAAACAAGGTATATAAGCGTTCAAAGTGCAACTGATGGTGCAAAATACTTTGGGAGTGAAAGCAACACTGCAAAAGCCTTGCGTTCAATCTTTGCAGTAAATGGAGTAAAAAAAGCTGTTATTGCTAAATGGGTAAGAGAAGATAAAACAATAGAGACAACTCCAAATGAGTTAAGAGGTTCAACCATAAGCTACTCAGCAAGAGAGCTTTCAGAGATAAAAGATGGAAGTTTTAAAATTGTTTTAGGTGGTAAAGAAGAAGAGTTTAGTGGTATTGATTTCAGCACTGCAACAGATTATGCAAGCGTTGCAAAAATCCTAACAACTGCCTTAACAAACAAGAATGTAAAAGCTATTTTTGATAAAGATGGCCAAAGATTTAAGCTTCAAGCCGTAAAAAGTGGAAAAGATGATAAAACAACTTTTGGTTATATGAAAAAAGCATCACTTGGAACTTTTATAGGTGGCTTTTTAAATCTTGTAGATGGCAAAGCTGATATTTATTATGGAGTGGATGCCTCTACTCAAAGTAAAGAAACCATTAGACAAGCACTAGACAAGTTGTTTAACTCCACACAAGGTTTTTATGGTGTGTATTCAAGTGGTATTTTAAGTGATGATGAGATTTTAGCTCTTGATAGTTGGGTAACTTCAGCACCTATTCCAATGGTTGCAGGCTTTACAATTATAAAAAATAGCCACTTAGAAAATGACAAATCAAATCCAATTAAAAAAATAGCTAATAAAAATAGTGGCAGGTTCTTTGCAACATACAATAACACAGCTGATGAACACGCAGGAGCTGAACTTTTAAGTATGTCATTAAGCACTAATTGGGAGGGCTCATTTACTGCTCAAACAATGAAATTTAAAAATTTAAAAACAGCTCAAACTGATGAGGGTGTGGATTTAAATGTAGCTGAGAAATGCGATAGCTTAGGCATAAATTATTATACCGATTATGATGGTGTAAGCTTGGTTGCTGAAGGTGTTGCACTAGGTGGTAAATTTATAGATGAGATTGTTGGGCTTGATGCGTTTTCAAATAGAGTGCAAATTGGAACATTTAACGTTTTAAAAGGTGCTAGAAAAGTCCCACAAACTGACAAAGGACAAGTTAGATTAATTGCCGTTGTTAAGCAAGTTTGTGAGCAGTTTGTCAATAATGGCTTTATTGCTCCAGGACAGTGGAGGGGTGATCCAGTTGGCGAATTGGAAAGTGGTGATTATTTAGATTTAGGATATTACGTTTACAGCCCTAGCTACAACACACAACTTCAAACAGACAGAGAAGCAAGAAAGGCAGTGCCTATCAATGTAGCAATCAAGCTTAGTGGAGCAATCCATAGCCTTGATGTAATAGTAAATTTCAATAGATAAGGAGTTTTAAATGGCAAGATATCAACACGATGTAAGTGTTTTATTAATAAATGGTAGAGAAATAACTGCCTATGCTGATGGAGGGGATGTGTTAAACATTGAAAACGCAGTAGATGCAGGAGCTTATACGATAGGTGCAAGTGGCAAAGGCGTTTTTACAGGAAGTTGTAATCAAAGTGGAACGCTAACACTTAAACTTTTACAACATAGTGAAGATTGTAAGTTTTTGCAAGATTTATTCAACAAGCAAAGAAGCAATTTTGTAGATTTTATACCTTTATCGATGGAGTTCAAAGACACACTAAATGGTGATGAACTAAGTGGTATAGATGGCTTTTTTGTAAGTCAAGGAAACTTCACAAGGGGTGATACTCACAACCCAACAGAGTTTAAAATAGCATTTGAAAGAATAAACAAAAGATTAGAAAAAGGGGCTGATAACTAATGGAAAATAAAGAATTTGTAATAGGAACTAACAACTATAAGTTGAGAGTTGCTCCATTTATTGAAACTAAAAATCAAGCTACAAGCTTATTAGCTTTGGCAAAAGATAGCGTGAAAATGGTTGGTGATAATCTTGATGTAGATATCGGCCAAATAATCGCAAATATTGGAAATCCATCATTTCAAAGCGTTGAAAACTTCATCTTAAAATATGCTGGAGTTGTGAATGAAAACGGTAAAGAGCTTTTGTTTAAAAATGTTGCTGATATGGAAACACATTTTAATAAAAATAGAAGTGATTATGTAAGTGTGATATTTGAAGGACTTAAATTTCATTTTTTCGACTTTTTCCCCGATGGTTTAAAGTCAACGATGAATATTCAAGCCTTGGGGGCGAAGTAGAAAAAGGAAGTTTTGAGATTGATTGGTTTGTGTGGATTTTAGTTGTTAAGAAATTTGCCACACTTTGGGAGCTTAAAACGGTTTATAGCTTTGAAGATGGATTATGTATGCATGAAGTCATAATTGAGATGATGAAAGATGAAAAAAGAGCTTTAGAAAAAAAGGATAAAAGATGATAATTGATGGATTTTCGTATAAAATAAGCTTTAAGGTTGATGATACAAAGCTTAAAAAAACCGAACAAAGCATAAAAACCCTTGGCAACAAATTTAAAGCCTTTGCTAAAGGCTTTACAGCGATTGGAGCGTCTTTTACAACTGCAGGTGGCTTAATAGCTAATTACATCGAAAAACCACTTAAAAATATTAATGAATTAAATAAAGAAAAAAATAGGCTTTTTGATATAACACAAGCTGAAATTAAACAAGCAAAAGAGTATCAAGCAAACATTAATAAAAGTAGAACCTTTTTAAAGTCCATAACTACTCAAATAGCCATTAAATTAATACCAACGGTAAATCAAAGCATTAAAGGTTTTAATAACTTTATCTTAAAAAATAAGGAGTTAATAGCTGATGGAATTAGTAAGCTTTTGGGTTGGATTATAAAAACGGGGCAGGTGTTTTTTAACTTTTTTAGAGGTATAAATTTCGTTATAAAAAGCACGATAGGTTGGAAGAATGCTTTAATTGTTTTAATTGGAGTTTTGGCCATTTTAAAACGAGCGATGATAACAACCTTTTTAACTAGTCCAATAGGTTTAATCATCGGTGCAATTATGGCTTTAATGGTTTTAATTGATGATTTATACACCTATTTAGATGGAGGGGATAGCCTTTTTGGTGAGTATTGGGAGCCGTTTATTTCAGCAGGCAAAGAAGTCTTAGCATTTTTTGAAACGATGAAACCTACTATTATGCAACTTTTAGAATATGTCAAGGGTGCGTTTAGAGGCGTGGTGGAGTTTTTAAAAGGATTAATTCAAATCTTAGTAGGCATTTTCACTGGTAATTTTGACTTAATAGAAAAAGGTTGGGATAACTTAATCACAGGTTTAAAAGAGTATTTTATAAACTTCAAAGATTGGTTTATTGAGTTTTGGAGCATTTTGGCCAAAGTTATTTTAAACTTACTTTTGGTATTAAAACAAGGTGTTGTAACAGTTTTTAGCACTCTTGCTGAACTTATAAAAGCACCTTTTGAAAATGCCTTTAATTGGATAAAAGCTCAATATGAAAAATACATAGAACCAATAATTAATGCAGTTAAAAACTTTAATCCTGCAAACATTGTAAGCAATGCCAAAGATAGCATTAAATCCCTTGGAAGTGATGCTGTTAGTTATGGAAAAAATATGTTAAATAAAGGGCTTAACCTTTTAGGACTTGGAAATGATGAACCTAAAAAGGCTCTAATTCCTGCTTATGCCACCAACAACAACCAAACAACATATAATCAAGGTGGAACAGCTAACACCACAATCAACATAACAACAAACAATCCACAAATGGCTGAACAAGTTGTTAAAAACCAAAGGCAATTAGACCTAAGCTACACACAAAACAATTACGGGGGGTAAAAGATGATAGAACTCATCAGTAGAAAAATAGGAACATTCACACTAGATGCAACTGAACAAGAAAACAATAAAAGCACTCTAAGAGTAACCAAAAACCCTGTAGAAAGCGGTGCAAATGTAGCCGACCACGCAATATTAGAACCTAAGGCAATAACAATAAAAGGTAAAATCGTAGCTTATGAACCACCAACAGCAACAATGCTTGATGAAGCTTTAGACCTTGCTAGATTTAACAATCTACCTATCATGAGACCTGCATTTAAGCTAACAAAAGCGATGGCAAAGCTTAAAGGGGCTATCTCATCAGCAATAAGCCTTGTAAAAGAGACAAAAAATACGATAAATAAAGGGGTTAAAATCCTAGCTCCATTTTTGCCAGGCTCTTTTGCAGGCGGGATTGACAACTCAAGCTCAGCAAATAGGATAAATGAGCTATTTGATAAGCTTTTAGATGTCCAAAGAAGTGGTGAGCCACTAGAAATCACAACAGGAGCAAAGAGTTATAAAAATATGCTGATAACTTCAGTTGAGCTAACAACTCAAAGCGATTTATGGGCTGATGTAACTATTATCTTAGAAGAGCTTTTTATTGTTGAAACCAAAATGGCAGGTGGCTTAAAGGTTGTAACAAGCAATGGTGGAGTAAACAAGACCACTAATATGGGCAAAACTCAACCAAAAAGAGAAAGTATGCTTAAAAAAATCAGCAAGGGGTTTTAGATGTATAAGATAAAGACAAACTCGGATTATAAACAAGTCCAAAACTTTGAACTATTCGGTTTTTCCTTAGAGTTGACTTTAAAGTTCAATGAAGTAGGCTTAGTTTGGCAATATGACTTAAGAAATATGGATACGGGAGAAATTTATGCAGGCAATAAAGGCTTGGCCGTTAATGCTCCAAGCCTGATTAATAAAAATTTGCCTTTTGTTTTTATGCTATTTGATAATACAAACAAAGGTATTAATTGTGTAGATATCACAGACTTAGATGAAAGATTATCTCTTTATGCAGTAGGCAAAGATGAATTAAAAGAAGCTTTTAAAAAGGTTTGCAATGTCTAGGCAATATGGAAGAAAATACGAACTTCAAATAGGCAATGACAAGCAAAGTGTGCTTATAAACAACCTACAAATTTCATTCTTTGTTGATAAAACAATAACTGATGAGCCTAATAAATCAAAAATTGAAATTTATAACCTAAATTTGGAAAATCGCAACAAGCTAATCAATAAAGAGTTTAAAAAAGTTGTTTTGTTTGCTGGATATGATGAACCTAGATTAATTTTTGCAGGTGAAATAAACAACGCATATACTACTAGAAATGATTTAGACTTTGTAACTACCTTAGAGTGTGGTGATGGACAAACTGATTATGCAAGAACTAAAATCTACACCACACTAAAAGCAGGAACAAAAGAAAGCGATGTGGTTAAAAACTGCCTTGATAAGATGAAAAAAACAAATAAAGGCACAATAGATTTGCCAAAGGAAAAAACCTATCAAAGAGCCAAGGTTTTGTGTGGAAAGCCAAAAGAGTTTTTACAAATAATTGCAAAAAACAACAATGCAAATTGGCATATCTTAGATGGCAATTTAAATATTTTGCCAAAAGATAAAGTTTTAAGCAATACTGATGGTTTTGTTCTAAGCCTTGATACTGGAATGATAGGAAGCCCAGAAATAAGCGATGATGGACTAAAAGTAAGTTGCTTGCTAAATCCAAAACTAAACATTGGAGGTTTGGTAAGAATAAAGTCTATTTTAAGCGAATATGATGGCGATTATAAAATCATTAAGCTATCTCATAGTGGGGATTTTTTAGGTGATACTTGGAAGACAGATCTAGTAGTTCAAAATGGAAAATTTAAAAAGGTAGAAAAATGAAAGACCCAAATTTAACACAAGTTTTAGAAACTGCTTTTGATGATGAAAAAGCCAAAATCCACACAGCCTTACCGTGTAGAGTTCTAAAATTCAACACTCAAGATAACACTGTTCAAGTTGAGTTTATGATAAATGAGTTAAGTCGTGATGGTGTAAGTATAGAATTACCCCCTGCTGATGATGTTCCAGTGCAGTTTTTTAGGGGAGGGGACTTTGTAGTTACAATGCCTATAAAAAAAGGTGATTTTGGACTTTGTATTTTTTCAGAAAGGTGCATTGATACTTGGTTTGCAATGGCAAAAAAACAAGAACCACCTGATGCAAGAATGCACGATTATTCAGATGGCTTTTTTTTGACTGGTTTCAGTCCTAGACCAAGTGCCATTAAGGATGTTGATTTAGATGGCATTTGCCTAAGAACACTTGATAAAAGCACCTATTTAAAGCTTACTAAAGGCACTATTTTTATAAATGGAAACATACAGCACCAAGGAAACTATCAATTATCAGGCATAATGACAAATAATGACACGATAAGTAGTGGCATAAGCCTTAAAAACCACACTCATACAGGTGATAGTGGTGGCACTACTTCAAAACCAAAATAAAGGGGTAAAAAGTGAAAGTAAGAGCATTAGATGAAAATCATGACTGGACTTTAGGCTTTCAAACCAAAAGCAATGCCATCGCTCAAAATGTAAAAACAGAGATACTATCCCTTTATAATGATTGGTTTTTAGACTTTGAAAACGGGATAAGGTGGTTTAACTATCTTAAGAAAAATCCAAATATTTTAAATCTTAAAAGAGAGCTAAAAAGACAAGTTTTAAAAGTTGATGGAGTAAAAAGTTTAGAAAAATTAGATTTAGTTATGGATGAAAGAAAGGCTGTTGTAAGTATTGAATACATAGATATTTATGATGAAAGACAAAGGGTTAGTGCAAATGCAAGTAACTAAAAACAAAATAATAATAGATGATATTTTAAAAATTAAAGAAAAACTAGAAAATGGGTTCAAAGAGATTTATGGAGCAGATTTAAACTTAAGCTCAAGCACTCCTGATGGGCAAATGATAGGGTTATTTAGTGAGTGTTTAGATGAAGTAGGAAAATGCTTAACTTTCATAGTGCAAATGTTAGATCCATATCTCGCAACAGGTGAGTGGCTAGATCAAAGAGTAGCTTATGCAGGACTTCTTAGAAAACATGAAACTCCAAGCGTTGTTGATAGTGTAGTTTTTCACGGAAATGCAGGGGTTGTAATCCCTAGTGATACGGTTCTAGTTTTTAAAGATGAGCTTTGGAAAACTGATTATAAGATAACTTTAGGTGCTGATGGTTCAGCAGTCACTTCTATAACTTCAATAGATGGTGGAGCTACCAAACTTGTAGAGGGTAGTGAATTAAAAACACAAAATATAATAATAGGACTTGATAGAGTTGTTGTAAAAGGCAAGGTAATTCAAGGTGAAGAAGAAGAAAGTGATGGTGATCTGTTAATCAGATTTTTAAGAAGTCACTCAATAAACAACAATGATGATAGAGAGGGTTTAGAAGCTTATTTGATGAGCTTAAAAGGTGTTAATCAAGTAAAAGTTTTAGAAAACTACACCAATACAACCGATGAAAACGGTGTTTGGCCACACACTTTAAATGCAATTGTTTTGGGTGGTGATAAAGAAGAAATCGCAACAGCTATTCTAAAGAAAAAAATAGGTGGTTGTGGAATACAGGGTAAAGAGGTTGTAGAAGTTGATTTTTTAGGCCAAAAAAGAACGGCGTATTTTGATAGACCTACAAAAATAAGTCCAAAAATCAAATTAAGGCTTAAAAGGTTAGTGAATTTTACTGAAATTAATACTGGAAGAATAAAAGACCTATTAAGCGGCTATGTCTTTAAAGTTGGTGAAGATGTATATGCTAGTAGGCTGTATTGCTTGGTAAATGAAGTTAGTGGCTTTGAGATTTTAGAGTTTTTGATAAACAATAATCAAAGCTTAAAAATCGCTCCTAGAGAGATTTGCGTGATAGAAAAACAAGATATCGAAATAGAAGTAGAGTAATGGTAGAGCTAATTTGGCAGTATAGGAAAAAACCAAAAGCAAAGGCAACAGCAAAGCTTTTAAGTGGTAGTGCTTATGATAGCTTTGATGAGTGCTTGGAAGTTGCAAATATCCTAAATATCGAAAAAGCAAGTGGCTATGCACTTGATTTGGTCGGACTTCATGTAGGAGTAAAAAGAGAACAAAAAGATTTAATTTTAAAAGATTATTTTGGCTTTAATGAAGCTACTAAAAAACAAGGCTTCAACAAAGGCGAGTTTTATAGGCGTGGATTGTCACCTTATGGAGGCTTTTTTTTAAGCGATTATGATTATAGATTTATGATAAAAGCAAAAATTATTAAAAACTATCAAACAGGGACTTTGGAAAACTTTTATAAGTCTTTAAATTTCTTGTTTGGTGGTGATAATTTTGCGTTTGATAATTATGATATGACTATGAATATCGTAATAAGAGAGAGGGTAACGCCTTTTTTATTAGAACTAATTTTGAAAAATAACGCTTTAATAAGACCAATAGGCGTGGGTTTAAAATTAATAATAATTGCAGATAAAAATACTTTTGGATTTGTTCAAAATAAGACAAATAAGGGTTTTGGTGTTGGAAAGTTTGCAAGAATTTATAAGGAGAAAAAATGGCAGGCATAGATGGTAAAGTTTTTGCTAGCAAGGCAAAAAGTGGTGAAATAGCTGATTTCCCTGATATTGAAAGGGGATGGGGAGTAACTGAAAAAACTGGGTATATCCCAACAATGGAACATTTTAACGGTTTTGGGAAAAGAATAGATTTGCATATTAACGAGCTTAACAGAATAAAAGCTAACATTGATGATGTTTTTACAAAAATTCAAAGCGATGAAAGGTATTTAAAAAAAGAAGCACTTCCTTCCTACACAAAACAAGAAGTTGACAATCTTTTAAAAAACAAAAGAGACAATGATGAAACAGCACTTAACACAGGACAGCTCACTTTTAAAGAATTTTTATTAGATTTGTCTGATTGTGATCTTGATACATATTACCCTTGTGTTAGCTCACTAGTTTCAGTTTTTGAAGAAGCAACCTTTAAGATATTATTTGGAGTTGGTCCGCTAAATGGAGAAAATAAAAAAGACTGGATGACTCATAGGATGGGTTTCAGCATGAGTGCCGAATGGAGTGTCAATGGTTCTGGTTATGGAAATTCCGAGATTGTTAGAAATATAAAAAAAGTTAAGTGGCTTTTTACAAAAAATAACCAATCCCCAATTTTGAAAATCAATCAATTTTTCCCAACATCACAAGAATATTTTTATCTAAGAGGTGGTGGTAGATATACAGTGTATGTAAATAGGGGAATAAGTGTAGTGGCACATAAAGAAGCTGTAGATCTTGTAGCTGCTGATGGAGTAAAAATAACATTACCACCAATCAAATACGATGAGCTGCTAGTTCCAGAAGAAACCAAAGAAACTTTAATCCCAGTTGGAACTATAATCCAAAGTGCATCACAAACTACTCCACAAGGATATCTAAAATGTAATGGTGCAAGTATATCAAGAAGTAATTATCAAAAGCTATTTAAAGCTATTGGAACGACTTTTGGAAATGATGATAGCAATACTTTTAAACTGCCTGATTTAAGAGGGAGGTTTATTCGTGGATTTAGTGATGGTTCATCAATTGATAGTGGTAGAGCTTTTGGAAGCAGCCAAGATGATGCCATACGAAATATTACAGGAGGATTGAACGACTTAGCCTATCAAGACACTGAAGTTTTTAAAGACAATAGAATAAAAAATAACAGATTCGGCGCCTTTTATCAGGATAGAACATTTAAAAACGCAGCCCATACTGGGGGTAGCCCATTTAGCAAAACTGGAGACTACATAGGCTTTGATGCCTCTAGGGTTGTTCCAACTGCAAATGACAATAGACCATACAACATAGCACTTAATTTTTATATCAAATACTAGAAAGGAAGACAATGCAAATATACAACTATGATAAAAACACCTTAGAATACTTAAGCGAGGAAGTTGCTGAACTTGATCCAATAGCCACAAAAAGAAACAAAAAAGATGCTAAAGAAGGTGGAGAGTATGAAGAAATTTATCTACTTCCTGCTTATGCCACAACTATAAAGCCACTAGACAAAAAAGATGGCTTTGCTATCTGTTTTGATGAAAAAAACCAAATTTGGGAGTATAAAAAAGATTTAAGAGGCAAAGAGTTTTGGAGTAAAACAGATGGTAGTAGTATAGTAGTTGATAAGCTAGACTTTGATACTAAAGACTACATAACTACTCCACCAAAAGAAAATCAAATTATGCGAAATGGTAAATGGGTAGATGACATCGAAACGCTTAAAAAAGAGATGATAACTCAAATACACCAAAAAAAAGATGAGTTAAACTTTAGCAACTATGAGTTTGATGGACATACCTACAGAATGGGTCCTGATGTTCAAGCTGATCTATTAGCCACTATAACAATCTTTGGAGCAGTTGGGAGTTTGCCAGCAGGTTACACCATAAAAGACATAAAAACAAATGAGTATGTTGCATTTGACTTACCAAAACTTGTCAAGCTTTCAGCTGAAGTTGCAACTAGAAAGGCAGAAGCAATTTTTAAAACCCAAAAACTAGAAGATGCGATAAAAAAATGCACTACAAAAGAAGAGCTTGAAAAAATAGAGCTAAAGCTAGCATGAGAAAATACATTTATTTGGGTATAGCTTTGGTTTTAGCCTTGGTTGGTTGGCGTTTAAATGTGCTTGAGAGCAGGAATGATGCTCTTAGGCTTGAAAATAAAAGCTTAATGGATAATTTGGAGCTAACAAGTAGAAATTTAGACTACTTAAATGTTGAATTTACCAAAACCTTGGGAATTTTAAACGAGTTTGAAAACAACAAAACTTTAAGCCTAAAAGAAATTGAAAGTAAAAAAGATGAAATTTACAAGAAAAAAGATGATAATAAAACAATCAATCCTATCATTTATGATAGCGTGCAGTTTGTCTCTCGCAGGTTGTGGAACAAAACAAACGCAAATTAGATATGAGAGGGTAAAAGTACCTGAGGTGTTTCTAATACCTGTGAGTGTAAAAGAAAGAGAAGTAAAAACAAACACTGATGTTGCAATACTTTTAATTGACTTGGAATTTGGTTTGGAGCAGTGCAATAATAGACTAAAAATGGTGAAAAGGCTAAACGATGAATGAAAAAATAATAACTGAAAGTGGGGCATTTATAAATGCCAGCAAAGAGTGGGCGTTTAATGAATTTATAGTTTTTTTCGTGCTTTTATTTGTGATTATAATGCTAATAGTTTTTTATTTCTCACAAAAAAGTAGCACGAAATTCAGTGACAAACTCCTTGATGTAATGGAAAAAAATACCCAGGGGTATGAAAAACTAAGCCATAGTATAGACCTGCAAAATAACACAAACCTAGAGACTTTAAATAGGCTTGATAGGGGTATAAGTGATAGCTTAAAAATGCACGAAGTAACTCACAATGATCTAAACGATTTAAAAAAAATCGTTTTAACTAAGAGATTTAATGATGAAGAATAAAGGATAAGCTATGAATAAAGATGGAATTTTAGAGAAAAATAAAGACAAAAGAACTAAATGTATGGTCTATACTAGGTGCATGGGATATCACAGACCAGTTGAAAGTTTTAACATTGGTAAAAAGGGCGAACACAATGAAAGAATTAAGTTTAAAGAGCCTTGTGGTGGGTGCAAATGAGTTTTAAAAAAAGTTTTGATGAGATGTTGGGGCTAGAGTTTGGATTGCCGTATAATGCCCTACATAAAAACAAATGGGAAAACGGATATACCTTTATGGGTATTTATGAGGGGGCTCATCCAAGCTGGAAAGGTTGGGAGCTAGTTTATCGCACGTTAAAGCTTTATAAAGACCTTGAAAAAGCTGGTTATGAATGCTATCAAAACATATTTTTAACGGACTTAGTGAGAGAGTTTTACAAAGAAAACTTTTGGGATAAACTGAAACTTGATGAAATAAGAAGTGATAGAATAGCTGATTTGATTTTCAAATTTGCAGTCAATGTTGGCATTAAAAGGGCTGTAAAATACGCTCAAATGGTGGCAAATGTAAGAATTGATGGCATAATAGGAGCGAACACAATAAACGCCTTAAACACCCTCGATAGTGGATATTTTGAAGAAAGATACAAGGCTGAATTTATAAAGTTTTATGAGAGACTAGCAAAAGATAACTATTATAAATACTTTTTAAAAGGGTGGCAAAATAGGGTTAAAAGGAGTTAAAAGCCTTTTTAAGTAGGGTTTAAATAAGTTAGTGTATAGTTAAATTTCATAAATGCATTCCATAAACTCATCAACTTAGCTTAATGTTTTGTTGGTGAGTTTTTATTTTATATTTTTTTTAAAATAGAGAAATGTTTTTTGTGGAATTGTTGTGGAACACTTAAAAAGCAACTATCTAAATAAATGTGTTATATGGCTATTTAAACCATATACTTCGAATCCAGTTAAGGCATCCATTAAGAAAACTTTAAGTTTACTTTTACTATATATCGTTATTCTGCTAATCAAAATCTTTAAGAATTAGTTCCTCAATATTCCCAATAATTTTTATCAATAAGGAATAATTGATGACTAATAAAGATATTAAAAATTGCTAAGATTTAAATTATCTCAAAAGCATCATCTTCTATTTTGAAGTAAATCTCATCGCCAGTTTTTAAGTCTAGTTTTTTAGAAGTATGGCATTTTAAAAGATAATCTCCAAATTTGATTTTTACTAATAATGTGTTTTTATTTATTAATGATATGGAGTGCAAAAGTCCTTTATAAAAGTCTTGTGATGGCATTTTTTCAAGTGTGATTTTGCTTGGATCTATAGCTACTTTTTTTGTTTCTTTAAATGGGCTTTTGTAGTATAAATTTTGACCAAAATCTATTTTTCCATTTTTTGTTTCAAATACATTTTTATACTCAAATTTTGCAACTTTTCCATTATATAGATAAATATTTTCATCTGCTAAAACGCTAAGCCATTTTTCATCATGACTTGCTATTATAAAGCCACAATTGTGTTTGAAATTTAGCTCTTTTATGACTTTACTAAAAAGTCTTGCGGTTTGCAAATCAACACTATTTGTCGGCTCATCAAGTAAAATAAGCCTATTTTTTATAGCAATTATTAAAGCAAAAGCAACTCTTACAGTTTGCCCACTGCTTAATTCGTAGTATTTCTTATCCAAAAAACTTTCATCAAGTCCTGCGTAATTTAAAGATTTTTTTACTCTTTTTTCAAACTCACCCATAAGCCCATTGTTTTTTAAAACAAATTCAAAGTTTTTCCTAACACTTCTTTTTAAAAGCATTGGTTCAGGTAAAAGTATCGATATATCTTTTGTCGAAATATTTAAATCAATACTTCCAGTAGTTGGTTTTTCAATGCCAGAAATTATCCTTAAAAGTGTGCTTTTTCCACTTCCATTACTGCCTGTTAGGCCTATTATTTTTGTAGTGTCAATACTTAAATTTTCTATATCTAAAATAAGATGCGAATTATAAATTTTAGTTAAATTTGAAATTTTCATTTATCAAACTTTTTTAGAGCATAAATAGCTAAATTTACTAAAAATGCTATTGCTATAAGCACACTTGCAAGGGCTATTCCCATTGCAAATTCTCCTTTATTTGTCTCAAGTGAAATAGCAGTTGTGATAGTTCTTGTATGCCATTTAATGTTTCCTCCTACCATCATTGCAACCCCAACTTCTGCGACAATTCTACCGTAAGTGGTTGCTACAACCACCATTAAAGGATATCTATTTTCAAATAAAACAGTTAAAATTTGTTTATAGCCTTTTAAATGATAACTTTTTATAAGTCTTAAGTGTTTTATTTCCATATTTTCTATCACACTTGCAGTTAGAGAAATCACTATTGGTAAAGACAGGCAAATTTGACCAATTATCACAGCTTTTAAAGTAAATAAAAGAGCTAAATTTCCAAGCGGACCTCTATTTGAAAATAAAGCATATAAAATAAGCCCAATTGCAACAGTTGGCATAGCTAGACCAGTATCGCTTAAAATTCTTAAAAATCTTTTTCCAAAAAAGTTAAAATATCCCAAACAAAATCCAAGTGGCATACCGATAATCAAGGCTATAATGATGGAAAAAAATGATGAATAAAGTGTTGTTTTAATGGCAAAATAAGTCTCTTCATCAAAAGAGATAAGAAGTCTTAAGGCTTCATAAATTCCATCTAATATAAAATCCAAGATTTCCCTTTTCATATAATTTGAAATATTTTATTAAGTTTATTTAAAATTTCTTTTATATATGCTGAAAAAATATAATTAATATGCAAAATTTAAATATTTTCAATTTAAATATGATAGAATATTTGAAAATTTATTTAAAAGGATAAAAATGCAAAATAAATTAGCTTTATTAGCACTTAGTTTTATAACTGCTTTGTCATTAAATGCAAAAGATAGTGATTTGGTTATGGCAACAACTACAAGCACTGATAATACTGGCTTGCTGGATGCCATTGCTCCTGTTTATAAAGATAAAACTGGAGTTGAGCTAAAATGGGTTGCTGTTGGGACAGGTCAAGCTCTTGAGATGGGTAAAAACTGCGATGCAGATATTTTATTTGTTCACTCACCTGCAGTTGAGAAAAAATTTGTAGATGATGGTTATGGTGTTGATAGAACAGCTGTTATGTATAATGACTTTATTTTAGTTGCTGATAAATCTTTAGCTGATAAATTTAAAAATAAAGATTTGCCTGAAATCTTTAAAATTATCAAAGATGAAAAGATTAAATTCTTTAGTCGTGGTGATAAGAGTGGAACTCACAATAAAGAAATTTCTGTTTGGAAAAAAGTAGCTGGGGACGTGCCTGAAAAACAGAATTGGTATAATCAAACAGGACAAGGAATGATAGCTACTATAAATATAGCTGCCCAGCAAAAAGGTGTAACTTTAACCGATAGAGGAACATTTATAAAATACGAAGATGGCTTAAAAGGTAATTCAAATATGGAAATTATAAGCCAAGGTGATGAAAGTTTAAAGAATTTCTATTCAGTAATGGCTGTAAATACTAAAAACTGCCCAAAAGCTGATTATGAGAATGCAAAAGAGTTTATAAATTGGATAGTAAGCGATGAAGCTCAAAAATTTATAGCTGATTTTAAACTTATGGGAAAACCTTTATTTACTCCTGATGCAGGAAAAAGAGTAGAGTAATTATTTATTAAAGCTCCAAAAAACTTGGAGCTTTTATTTTAAAATAAAAGTGAGCTTCCACCACCAGTGCCGTCTTCATATCCTAAATCAAGTGGTAATGTATCTTGATAAGGAAGTGGTGAAGTTGTGGTATAAAGCTCATCTTTTCCTTTGTAAATTTTATGATAAACCCCTTCTGGAGCATTAAAATTTCTTTTTGTTTCTGGGTGAATTGTTAAGTAGTTTTCCATAAACTTTTTAAATACAGGGGCTGAACTTCTACCACCAACTTCAACATATCTCATAGGTTTGTAGTTGTCATTTCCATACCATATCATAACTAAAATCTCAGGCGTATATCCACAAAACCATGCATCAATATTGTTATTTGAAGTACCTGTTTTTCCAGCTATTTCTATACCTTTAACTTTTGCGTTTCTTGCAGTTCCTTCATTTACAACATCTTTCATCATATCAACCATTAAATATGCTTGTTCTGGTTTTGTAACTATAACTTGCTCGGCTTTAAAAATAGTCTCAATACCACTAAAACTAATTGCTCGTTCTATAAATTTAGGTGTTGTAGCAACTCCACCACCTGCAAACATTGAGTAAAATTTAGAGTATTCTAAAGGTGAAATTCCATAACTTCCTAATGAAACTGAAAGTGCGTATGGCATATTTTTAAAACCAGCTTCTTTTAGCCTATCAATTACATTTTTAACACCAAGTGAATGCATTAAATTTACAGTTGCTAAGTTTCTTGATTTTAAAAGTGCTCTTCGCATAGTTATGTAGCCTTCATAATTTTTACTAAAATTTTTTGGTGTCCACTCTTTATTTGAGCCATCATTAAAGCTTCTTGGAATATCTGGTATTTCACTAGCTGGCGAGTAGCCCTCATCAAGAGCAATTTGATAAATAAAAGGTTTAAAGCTTGATCCAGTTTGTCTTTGGCTTTGTGTAGCGCGATTAAAATTACTTTTTTGATAATCAATTCCCCCAACAAGAGCTAAAATATCACCATTTATTGGATTTGTCACAACTATTGCACCATTTAACACACTCTCATTTGCATCTTTATCTCTTTTTAAAATTTCATTATATCCCCAAATAAGGGCATCTCTTGCCAAATTTTGAACTTCTAGATCAACACTTGTATAAATCTTATATCCAGCTGTTTTTAAATCAGGTAAAAATCTTGAAGCTTCTTTCATGACTTCGTCTGCGACATAAGGAGCTTTATTTTTAGTTAAGCTATCATCATAAATAATAGGTTCTTCATTCATAGCAAGCTCATACTCATTTCTTCCTATCCATCCTATTTCATACATCCTCTCAACAACCCTATTTGCTCTTGATAAAGATAGGTCTAAATGCCTTGTTGGGTCATAGCTACTTGGTGCTTTTGGAAGTCCTACGAGCATTGCTGCTTCTTTTAGACTAAGTTCTTCTAAATTTTTTCTAAAATATCCTAAAGCTGCAGTTTTGATACCATAATATCCGTGCCCAAAATAAACCTCATTTAAGTATCTTTCTAAAATTTGTTCTTTTGTTAGCTCATTTTCAAGCTTTAGGGCTAAAATTATCTCTTTTATCTTTCTATCGATTTTTTTTTCATTGCTTAAAGCTATGTTTTTTATAAGTTGTTGAGTCAGAGTAGAGGCTCCTTGTGTAAAACTCATGGTTTTTAAGTCTTTTATAATTGCTCTAAAAATAGCCTCAACATTTATTCCTTTATGTTCAAAAAAATTTGTATCTTCTATGGCAACAAGGGCTTCTATTACGCGTCCAGGAATATCATCATATTTTACATAAACTCTATTTTCTTCATCAAATACATTTGCTATGAGATTATTGTTTCTATCATAAATTTCAGTTGTAAGCTTTGGATGATAGTTAATGATAGCATTCATATCATGTTTTACTTCTGTATAAAAATACATAAATATCCCACCAGCTGCAAAAAAACACACCGCAATAAAACCAAAAATAAATCTAACTATCATATATAAGCCTTTAAAATTTCAGCATTTAGTCCCATTGCTGTGCTTGTATTTCCTTTTTGTGATACAATATACTTTTTATTAAAACCTTCTATCATCATTGCTCCTGCTTTTCCAATATATTCTCTTTTGTCAATATAGTTTTTTAAATCTTTTTCATCAAATTTTTTAAATCTAAAAGTTGTAATACTTAAATTTATAAGTTTGAGTTTTTTGTCTTCATAAATCATAGCCGTTATTACACTTGCTTCATTGTTACTTTGTTTTTTAAGCATATAAAAAGCATCTTCATCATTTTTTGCTTTTCCAAAAATTTCATTATCAACTATAACTGAGCTATCGGCAAAAAGTAAATTTTCCAAATTTGGATAAACTTTTTTGAACTGTAAATATTTAGCACATACAACATTATAGGCATAAGTTAAAGGCTCTTTTTTTGCAATAAAACTTTCATCATAATTAAACAAAACTTGTTTAAAGTTAAATCCAAAATCTCTTAAAATTTTTGCTCTAGTCTTTGAGCTTGATGCCAAATTTATCATTTAAAACTCACTATAACAACTCCTAAATAGGTACTTATAAGTAAAAGCACAATATCAAGGATCATAAAATAATTTACAGCAATTATTAAGTGCTCGTTCATCTCATCATAGTCAGCTTTTTTATAACATTCCTTTGCAAGGAAAAATCTATAAATTATATAGCTAAAATTACAAAGCAGTAAAAAAGCAATTGCATATTTTGTATTTATAACACTTTCTATCATTGGATCCGAAAATTTAAAATCTCCATTTTGAGATAGTAAAAAACCAGTTAACACTGTAACACTAAATGTTATAAAAAAGGCAATTGCCAAATTTTTGCAAGATTTGAAAATAAAACTATAGTTTTTTTCTAAATTTAAAAACCTAGTTATACAGATTATTAAACCTTGCAAGGTTATAAGTACTACGATAGAAACAATGTGCAAAAATGGCAAAATATGATCTATTCTTGCAAATGAGCTATCAATTTCGCTTGTTAAGATAGTTTTTCCTTTATATATTTTAGGCCAAATTTCAAAGCCTCTTTACTTTTTGAAATATCTTTTCCGCCTGCTGTTGCAAAGTCATCTCGTCCACCACCATTTCCACCGACAATTAAAGCAGTTTGTTTTACTAAATCCCCAGCTTTTATAGGAGCATTTTTAACTCCTGCACAAAGTGTGATTTTATCATCTTTAATGTTTTCAAGTAAAACTACAACTTTTTCATATCTGTTTTTAAGCTCATCAATTTTAGTTTTTATATCACCATCAAACTTGCTAACTATGACACTTACTCCATTTATATTATGAACTTCAAGCTCTTTATTGTTTGAAGTTTTTTTAAGTTCGTTTTTAAGCTCTTTTATCTCATTTTTAAGCTTATCAATGGCAATAAGTGGTTCGTTTGATTTAAGCTCTGAATTTATTGTCTCTAACTCATCCCTTAAATGATTTGTGTAATTTATTACTTCTTTACTGCAAATTGCTTCTATTCTTCTAACTCCAGCACTTACACCACTTTCTTTTGTAATTAAAAATGCTCCAATTTCAGAACTGTTTTTTACATGTGTTCCACCGCAAAGCTCTTTGCTAAAGTCACCAAAGCTCAAAACTCTTACTTTATTTGCATATTTTTCTCCAAATAAAGCAATTGCACCACTTTTTTTAGCTTCACTTAGTTCCAAAATTTCAGTTTTAGCAGGAATAGCTTTTAAAATTTCAAAATTTACCAAATTTTCAACTTCTTTAATTTCTTCAAAATTCATAGCTTTTGGATGAGTAAAATCAAATCTTAATCTACTTGCTTCTACACTACTTCCAGCTTGTGATATATGATCTCCTAAAACTTTTCTTAGTGCTGCGTGAAGTAGGTGAGTAGCACTGTGGTTTCTTTTTATCATCTCTCTTTCGTATCCAACAACGGCTTTTATTATTTGATTTGTTTTGAAATTCTCAGCTGCTTTGACAAAAGATAAATTCAATTCAAAAAATTTCTCAGTTTTTAAAACTTCACTTTTGCTAATAGTGCCCTTATCGCCGCATTGTCCACCACTTGTTGCATAAAATGGAGTATTATCTAGCATTATCCAACCATTTTCACCATTTTTAAGATCATCTATTATTTAAAATTTTCATCTAAAATAGCTAAAATTTTAGCTTCACATTCTAATTTTTCATAGCCGACAAAATTATTTTTACCAAATTTTTCTAAAAGATTTTTAAAGTCACCTTCTGTTTTTGCCTTATCTCCACTTCCTTTCCAGCTAGCTTTTGAGCGGAGTTTTTGCTCTTTCATGAGTTCATCAAACTTAGCCTCATCAACTTTTAAATTTGACTCTCTTAGCATATCAGCAGTTAAATCAAGCGGAAAACCATAAGTATCATAAAGTTTAAACGCAACTTCGCCACTAAAAATATCTTTTGTGTTTTTAAGCTCTTCATTGAATAGCTCAATTCCAGATGCTATTGTTGTGTAAAATCTTTCTTCTTCAAGTTTTATAAGCTCTTTTACAAACTCTTTTTTATCTTTTAAGTAAGAGTAGTGTGAGCCCATAACTTCACACACAATATCTACTAACTTATACATAAATGGCTCTTTTAGCCCAAGTAAATACCCATGTCTTACAGCTCTTCTTAAAATTCTCCTTAAAACATATCCACGACCCTCTTTATCGAAGTTTGTACCTTGAGCTAGTAAAAACACAGTTGATCTTATATGATCTGCAATAACTCTATAACTTGCTCCTTTGTCATATTCATATTTAACACCTACGAGATTCTCAATTTTTTTAATTATTGGCATAAAAAGCGAACTGTCAAAGTTACTAAAAACTCCTTCTTTTATAGCAACAACCCTCTCAAGTCCCATTCCGGTATCGATGCTTGGCTTTGGAAGTTTTGATACATTTCCTTTTTCATCTTTTTCGAATTGCATAAAAACCAAATTCCAAATTTCCAAAAATCTATCACCATCGCCACCCATATAATCTTCATCAGAGTGAAATTTCTCATTTCCTTGATCATAAAAAATTTCGCTACATGGCCCACAAGGTCCAGTTTCTCCCATGGCCCAGAAGTTATCTTTATCTCCAAATTTATAAATTCTTTCTTTATCAATGTGAGTTTGCCAAATTTCATATGCCTCATCATCACTTTCATGAACTGTTACATAAAGCCTATCTTTAGGAAGTTTTAAAACCTCAGTTATAAATTCCCAAGCATATGAAATAGCTTCTTTTTTAAAATATTCTCCAAAGCTAAAATTTCCAAGCATTTCAAAAAAAGTATGATGTCTAGCGGTGTATCCGACATTATCAAGGTCATTGTGCTTTCCACCAGCTCTTATGCAAGTTTGGCAACTTGTTCTAATTGGTGGGGTAGGGCGAGGAACTTTTCCTGTAAAAATATCCTTAAACGGAACCATTCCCGCGTTTGTAAAAAGTAATGAGTCATCATTTGGTACTAGCGCGGCACTTGGAACAACCTCATGCCCTTTGCTTTTAAAAAAATCTAAATATGCCTTTCTAACATCCATGAAATTTATCCTAACTTTATATAAAATTTTTAAAGCCCATTTTATCTAAAAATTATTAAATTTAAGCTTTTTGAGTTAAATTTAAAGTTTATTTAGTTAAATTCAAGGTATAAAAACTAAATATTTATTGAGTTAAGATATAATAGATTTTAAACAAAAAACTCAAGGATTTTGATGAAGAAAAAGATTTCGATAATTGGACTTGGAAAAATCGGTAAAAAACATTTTAGCGAGCTTAGAAGATCTGATTATTTTGAGCTTGTTGGAGTCTGCGATAAGGATGAAAAGCTTGATAATTTCGCAAGATTTGAGTTTTTTAGTGATATTGAAAATATGTTTGTAACTTCAAAGCCTCAAGCTGTGATAATAGCAACACCATCAAAAACACATAAAGAAATCATTTTAAAATCTATGAAGTATGTGAAAAATATATTTGTTGAAAGTCCTTGTACTGAAAATTTAGAGCAAGTTAGAGAGATGCGCTATGCTGCAAATACAAGTCAAACAAAGATAGCTGTTGGATTTAATGAAAGATTCAATCCTACCGTAATATCTCTTTTAAGGGAATTTAAAAAAGAAAATGAAGAAATTTATTCTATTAGCATTATTAGATCTTGTGATTGCTATCAAAATATAGATATAATAAACGATTTGCTTTTAAAAGATTTGGACTTAATAAGGTTTATTTTAAAAACTGAAATTAGTAATATTGATGTTAAAAAATCATCTTTTGAAAATAAAGAAGTTGTTTCATCAAATTTAAAAACTAAAAATGGAATTTTAGTTAATATAATTTCTGGATCTTTATATCCTATAGATAGAGTTTTTATGGAAATTTCAGCTAAAAGTGGTGTTTATCTTGCTGATTTAGTAAATTTTACACTTCATAAAATTACAATGAATGGAAGAGTAAATTTAAGAGTTGAAAATGAGGATTTTTCCATAAGAAATGAACATAAGTGTTTTTTAGATGTTTGCGAAAATAAAGAGTTTGGAAATTTAGCAAATATGGAAGATGTGATAAAAATAAGGGAGATTTTAAGATGAAAAAAGTAGTTTTGCTTCTAAATATGGGAGGACCAAATAATCTTGATGAGGTTAGTGTTTTTTTAAAAAATATGTTTAATGATAAATATATTTTGAATATTAAAAATGAAAAACTAAGAGATAAAATTTCATCGTTAATAACGCGTTTAAGAAAAAAGTCAGCAACTAAAAACTATGAATTAATTGGTGGAAAATCACCACTAGTTGATACTACAACTTCTTTGGTTGAAAAACTATCTAAAACAAAAGAATATGAGTTTGATTTTATTATGCGTTATACTCCCCCATTTGCAAAAGATGTGCTTGAAAAGTATAAAGGATATGATGAGATTGTGTTATTTCCTCTTTATCCACATCATTCTATTACAACTGTTGTTTCTAGTTTAGAAGATGCAAAAGACTGGATTAATGAGCTTAATATAAATGCAAATATAAAAATAATTGATGTCTTTTTTAATGATTTGGAATATAACAAAATTATAATCAACTCAATCAAAAATGAAATTTATGGTATAAACGAAAATGAAGTTTCTGATATAACTT
>OGSY01000085.1_pt1 | contig 74819 bp, 87 predicted proteins | sample 1574281 | NCBI WGS metagenome assembly OGSY01 (sample SAMN03295855, study PRJEB24534) | human gut metagenome | isolation source: fecal sample 5 from infant 8 | host: Homo sapiens | place: USA: Pittsburgh, PA | collected 2014-07
CCGCCATAAACAAAGAGACCCGAGAATGCATGCTCAGTTTGCGCCAAACAAAGTGTTTTATCCAGCATTCACGGATAACAATAAACCCTAATCCACCCATAAACACAAGAAGTAATGTCAATATAAGCATAAACGGATCTTCAGCATACATCGCCATGCTTCTGTCTGTCGATAAAATAGTAAGTCCCGCATTATTAAAGGATGATATTGAATGAAACAGACTTAGACCAAAAGCATCCAGCGGTTCATAATGCTTTCTGAACACCCAATATCCTAAAATTGCACCGATAAACTCGATAATTAAGGTGGTAGCAAACAGTGTTCGGAGAAATTGGACAACGCCTGAATAGGAGTCGAGCTTCATCGTATCATGAATAAGACTTCGTTCCTTCATCCCCATTTTCTTACCCAAGGCTAAAAGAACGCCTGCTCCCATGGTCGAGACTCCGAGACCGCCTATTTGGATCAATACAGCCAACACAATTTGGCCAAAAGAATTAAATACTGTCGCTGTATCCACGATAGATAATCCGGTAACACATAAAGCACTCACAGCCGTATAAATAGCATCTAAATAAGTAATTTCCATTCCGGGCATATGTGACATCGGCAGATATAATAAAATCGATCCGATAAAGCTGACACTAAAAAAAGCAGTGGCGACAATCCGTGCCGGTGACCACCGGAATATGTATCTTCCCATTTCCTGCTCCTAAATATGTAGATTCAATACCTGTATTATAGCATGAGTAAAAAATAACGTAAAAAATCTCATCCGCAGATGAGATTTACTATTGTGAGGTTGGTGCGGTTGGAGAGATTTGAACTCTCACGGATTACTCCACTACCGCCTGAAGATAGCGCGTCTGCCAGTTCCGCCACAACCGCATATGAAATTGTAAAGAAAAAAATAAGGAATGGTGCGGCTGGTGAGACTTGAACTCACACGATCGAAAGATCACTACCCCCTCAAAGTAGCGCGTCTGCCATTCCGCCACAGCCGCAAATATGGTGCCTCAGCACGGAATCGAACCGTGGACACAAGGATTTTCAGTCCTTTGCTCTACCAACTGAGCTACCGAGGCAAAATTGTGGCGACCCGGATCAGATTTGAACTGACGATCTCCGCCGTGACAGGGCGGCATGTTAGACCACTACACCACCGGGCCGTTTTGGTGGGCGATAACAGGATCGAACTGCTGACATTCTGCTTGTAAGGCAGACGCTCTCCCAGCTGAGCTAATCGCCCATGGTGACCTGTGCGAGATTCGAACTCGCGAACCCGCCGTGAAAGGGCGGTGTCTTAACCACTTGACGAACAGGCCATAAATGGTGATCCATCCGCGACTCGAACGCGGGACACCTTGATTAAAAGTCAAGTGCTCTACCGACTGAGCTAATGGATCATATTTGGCAGGGGTAGCAGGATTCGAACCTACGAATGACGGAGTCAGAGTCCGTTGCCTTACCGCTTGGCGATACCCCTATTGGCTCCTGAAGCAGGGTTCGAACCTGCGACATCGTGATTAACAGTCACGCGCTCTACCGGCTGAGCTATTCAGGAATTTATAGTACATCCGCAAGGATGAAACTATCTAATGGAGCGGAAAACGGGACTCGAACCCGCGACCCCAACCTTGGCAAGGTTGTGCTCTACCACTGAGCTACTTCCGCATCTGTGTCAGCAACGATATTATTATATCATTGCTTTGTTATTTGTCAAGCAAATTCTGTAACAATTCCGTCATTTCCATAAACGGAACTCTTGACAAATGACATCATAGTCACTACTTTACCATATGGTTTTTTCTATGTCAATGATACTTACAGAAATTTAGGGCACTAAGTTTATCCTTATTTCTCTAAAAATTACACATCCATACCAAAAACTTTCAAATGACGGCTAAATATGGAATCTTCCCGGTCAGTAAAATATCCCAAGTATACCGCTACTGTTGACTCGCCTGTCGGTTTCACCGCACTGGCACTTCCATAAGCAGTTTTATCAACCAAGAATCTTCCATCCATAGGTATATATCCGGCAGAAAGCCCTTCTATCATGGCTGCGGCAAACGGATTAATATCTTCAGCCGATATTGCTTCTCCCGTGGTAGAAACAGCATGAATCATTATTTTTTCCGTTGTCCTGGCCATTTCACTCTTTCCCGGAATTACAGAAAACGGACAAGTGAAGAGAGATTCTACACCCAAATAATCGAGAGCGGCAAAAAAACAGTATAAGGATATTAAATGTTCCTCTTTCACTTTGCAACGTTGTAAATTAATGATGTTCGCCGGAATTTCATCCAGTGCATCCGATGCTCCTGCCGCCAAAGAAGAAAATACTTTCCACCCCGGAACTTCCCATTCGGGAGCTGCTTTTGTGCAAATTTCACGCCACTGCCTGTATAAATCGCCTTGCCTGAGTAATAGCGGCTTATCTGCTTTTTCAGGCACATGAAAATAATGGGCTGACACCTGTGCATGAGGAATTGATTTTTCAATAAAATCGTCAGGTAATTCCGCTTCTTTTAATTTTGCTTTCAGATATTCAGGCGGTACACCCATATCTATAAGACCGCCTACAAGCATATCAGGTATTAATTTACCGTAACAACGGATAAATACAGCTTTCATTATCTCACGTCCTCTCTTTGGCGATCTTTTCCGGGGCCGTCTTCAGCCACGTCTACACCGCCTTCACCAAAAGTTTTCATCACGTTCAGCATGTCCAAAGACGCATCCAAAAGAGATAGCCCCATGGCGGAACCAAATCCCTCTGCTAAAGTGAAATCATAATGCAAAAACGGTTTCATTCCTAATCTTTTCATCTGCATCTGATGTACAGGCTCTTCATAAGACGCCGAGGGAAAAACATATTCATTGATGACCGGATACGTCTCTACCGCTGCAAGAACTGCTGCACCTGTGACCGCATTATCAAAAACTATTGCCATTTTTTCTTTTGCCGCTTGGACCACCAAGCCAAAAAGAACTGCAATCTCCGCAGAACCTACTTTTCCCAGAGCTTCGACAGGATCATCTGATAGTTCTCCGATTTCCTTAATTTCTATGGAGATACCATTTTGTTTTGCATTTTTTTGTAATTCATCTTTCATAATAGCAGCCGTAACACCCAATGCGGAAAGCATTGCTCTTTCACCAATACTTCCCAATCCCACTGCATTTACGCCTTGAGCCGCCAGGCTTCTTGCTACAGACATTCCTAACGTGATAGCTTCTGCCGCCTGCTCCCGAGTCATAGCACGATTACCGCGATGCGTCCCTTTAATAACTTTTTTTACAAGAGCCCCCTCAATCCCGGTTGTATCCGATTCAAGACCTGCATCAACCAAATATAAAGGAATCTCCATCATTCTTGCGACCGCACTTACAGGAGCAAGTCCTTTTGCCAATGCCCGGAATTCAAGAAGACTTTGTTTTCCGCCCGTTTCATTTTCCTTATCGACCGCTGTATCTCCTGCCACTACAACAACAGCTTTCTTTATTTGACGCGGCTTAACTGTTTCTGTAATTCCTGCAAGTCTGACTGCCATGTCTTCCAGCTTCCCCAATGCATAAAGAGGTTTTATCAGATTATCCACATAGAGCCGGCAAGCTTCCATAATATTTTTATCTAACATTTCAATTTGACCCATCTGCCTGTACCTGCTCCTTAGTCATACTTTCTCTATATACGGTAAGTGCCATATCTAATATCTTTTTCTGAATACTTGCTCCTACCGCCTCGCCTAAACGTATATCCAAATCAATATATTCCGACAGTCCTAATTTTTCCAATGAACGCCGGTGTGCCTGCTCCATAGAAAGATGGGACGCCATCAAGTATTGAATTGACACATTTGATATTTTTTTTGCCACAAAAGCACTGGCCGTGGAATTAAATCCATCAATTATTATAAGACACCGGTTAGCCGCTGCCCCCAGAATAACTCCGGTCATACAACCAAATTCAAAGCCTCCGAGTTTCGCTAAAACATCCAGTCCGTCATCAGGATCAGCCTGATTGATATCCAATGCTTTTTGGACTACTTCTATTTTATGTTTGAGTCTTTCATCGGAAATATTTGTACCCCGCCCTGTAACTTCTATGGCATTCCAATGATTAAACGCGCCAATCATACAGGCAGAAGACGTAGTATTTGAAATTCCCATCTCACCCACGGTAAATACACGATAGCCTTCTTTTACTTTTTGCTCCACTATCTCTATACCCGCCTCTATAGATCGGATAGCCTCTTCTTTCGTCATTGCCGGTCCGCGAGTAATATCTTTTGTCCCCCAAGCAATTTTTTTATCTAAAATACCGGGCACATCTGACATATCATGGTTAATACCCATATCGACTACAATCATATCTGCCCCGCAATAATGCGCCATGGCATTTGCGGATGCCCCTTTGGCAACCAAATATCCTTTTGTCATTCCCACCGTAGTAGACTGCGGATATGCAGATACCTTTTGTGCATATACACCGTGATCTGCACACGCTACAACCATGCAACATTTAGGAACCTCAGGAATCACTTCTTCTGTAACAGCTGCATACCGGATAACAATTTCTTTCAGCTTTCCCAAATCGCCCATGCCGAAATATAATCGTTCCCATCGTTCTTGTACCTTTTCCATTACAACTTTATTCAGCGGTCGTATACGTGCCACCGTATCATCTAATAAACCCATTAAATCTCTCCATATATCCGTTTTAAATTTTAATATTTCTATTATTTTTATTACTTATTTAATTATATCATAGGCATAAGATTATAAATCGGATAAAAACAAAAAAATGTGGCTTTTATTACCACATTTTTTTAGTCTATTCTCTTATGACATCAAGTTCGCCCCGGGCAAATGCTTCCGGATAAGAAAATTGCCTGACTTCTCCCTCGAAATCAACAAGCAAAGTTCCCTGTCCGATTTCTTTTATAACGCCGGTACCAAATATCTTATTTAAGACACGTGTACATTCTGCCAGTTCAAAGTAATGAATATTTCCTGTTTCTTTCCTTCCACGGGACGGCTTTTCTCCTTGCAAAACTTCTTTTTTCTCCTCTTTTTTTACCTTCGGCGACACTTTATAGGTTCTTGCCTCTCTCAGAGGTCTTTGCCTTTTAGCCCTCTTTTCCTTTACATCTTCTTCCGGGAAAGCACTTTTTATAAGTTTTAGCGGTAACCCCAGGGGATACAAAACAAATTCACCGGTTCTTTCGTAAGTGACATAAGTGCCGCGTTCGGTAATACGGCCTACTACTCCCGGTCCTAATACATCATCATTTACATGAAGTCCTACCTTGACAGGAGATCGCTTTACATCGCTCTCACTTTCTTTGTTTCTGTCTTCTGTTGTATCAAACGTAAAAACCGGGTTCCTGTCATCCTTTGCATATTCTCTTTTTTCAAATACTCTCTTTTCTGAAATACGAGAATCTTTTTTTCGTTCTTCTCTCTTCCGGCGGGGAAATATTTTCTCACTCTCCCCAAAACGAACTGCTATTGTTTCCTCTGTAATTGCCGTTACCGTTCCTTCTCCCAATTCCCGATCTCTATAGATGCTTCCTACTTCAAGTTTTCTTCTCTTAAAGGAGGACTTAGGGCCTTTATTCCCTGATTTCCCGGAAGAAAATTTCCTGCCTTTAAAAGACCGTCTTTCATTTTTTATAAAACTCTTACTTTTCCCGTATGCCTCTTTGTTTTCCATTTTGCCTCTCCATAAAAATTATTTATACATGCTTATTATACACGATAGACTTCTTTTATCCTATGCAAATGTAAATATATTCATCAGCTTTCTGTAGGACTTTAAAATACTTTCTGCTGTTATATAATAATAAGTAGTACAAAGGAGGTCTTTTTTATGAACTTTGAAAAAATATATATCAACGGACAATGGGTTCCCGGTTCTACAGGTCAATTTATTGATGTAGAAAATCCGGCTACCCGAGAAATTTTTGCAAAAGTACCCGCCGGAAATGCAAAAGATGTAGATGCTGCAGCAAAAGCTGCTCACCGGGCATTACCTGTATGGTCTGCGACTCCGCTAGAGGAACGAATCTCCCTCATGAAACGTTTTTTGGAGATTTTCCGCTCCCAAGAAGATGAATTAATCAATATTACCGTAAAAGAGCTGGGATCGCCCTATACATTTACCAAAACTGCACAAGTAGAATATCAATATACAAGAACCCAGTCTTATATCGACTTGGCATCCAAAGTCCCCCTTGTAGAACATATGGCTGCTTCTACGGTTTACAGGGAACCCGTCGGCGTTATCGGTTGTATTACGCCATGGAATTACCCATTGGGACAAGTTATACAAAAAGTTATTCCTGCACTCCTCATGGGAAATACCGTTATTTTAAAACCGAGCCAGCATACACCACTTTCTTCTTACTGGCTGGCCGATGCATTTGAAAAAGCAAATTTCCCTAAAGGTGTATTTAATTTAGTTACCGGACGCGGCGGAGAAGTAGGTGATGCCATGGCAACTCACCCTCTGATTAATATGATTTCCTTTACCGGTTCTACTTCCGGCGGTATTAACGTCGGAAAAAATGCATTAACCGGCTTGAAACATATCAGCCTGGAACTGGGCGGTAAGTCCCCTTACATTATTTTAAAAGGCAGTAATCATGAGGAAGCTATACGTTTATGTTTTAATTCCATCTTTTTGAATTCCGGGCAAACATGTACTGCTTTTTCCCGTTTACTCATTCCAAAATCCGAGCAATCCGTTATCGAAAAGAAACTTATTGAGATTGCCAAAGAATATACAACGGGAAATCCGGAAGATTCGTCAACTAAGCTGGGGCCCTTGGCTTCTCTCCGTCAATATGAAAAGGTTAAAAGCTATATTGAATCAGGCATACAGGAAGGTGCGCGTCTTTTATACGGTACGGTTCCCGAAAATTCAAACAACGGATATTATATTTCACCTACTATTTTTACCTGCGTAACCTCCGAAATGTCGATAGCCAGAGATGAAATATTCGGTCCTGTGCTCTGCGTATTCCCGTATGAAACAGAAGAAGAGGCCATCCGAATCGCCAATGACACACGCTACGGTTTGAATGCAGGCGTGTATGGTGAAAAAGAAAAAGCGATTGCTGTTGCCAAAAAAATTGAAGCGGGAAACATTTATATTAATGCCAGTCCCCGAGATACATCTGCTCCCTTTGGCGGCTACAAACAAAGCGGGCTCGGTAGAGAAGGCGGCATTTACGGTATGATTGAATTCACACAGCAAAAAGCTCTTTTCGACACCGGAAAATAAAAAACACCTATTGAATACTACGTTTTTACTACTCAATCAAGATAATTAATGTGTCTTAAGGAGAAAGGCATTTTATGAAAAAACTTTTTGTAATAATCGGACTTATTGTAGCTCTGGCCGCCGGTTTTTATTTCGGCTATTGGACAAAAACACCTGCCTATGCGGCAGGAGAAATACAACAAGCTCTTCAGAAGAAAGATTTACAACTCTTCAAGGAACGGGTCAATATGGAAAAAGTATATTCATATGCCATTGATGATATCCTTGATGAACTTAAAGCCGACAACCTGCCTGAACACAAAATTGCGGCTGCCATTGTCAAAGGGTTAAAGCAAGAAATTATTACAGAATTAATACACCGCACAGAAAGCAGTTTTGAGATGGAAACCCGGCAAAGTAAATCTTTTCTTGATGAGCCTGTCGAAAGTATCACTGCTTATGCCGGTTCTGCCGCTCTGTCCATGACTGATGTATTGAATGTGGAAGAGCAGGGTAATTCTGCAATTGTTAAAGTCAAAATCCATGACAAAGATCTTAATAAAGATTTCATTTGGCATGTGCAAATGGAAAAAGATATAAACGGGAGTTGGACTGCAGTAAGAGTCCTGAATCTGAAAGAATACTTAAAAGAGCGAAAAGATTTGTCAATAAAATAACCGGATTACAAAACAAGGTCTGCTTATAAAAACAGACCTTGTTTTGTATTATCTCAGATTTTCTAAATATTTTTTCAATATGACGGCATGATTTTTTTCTTCATCTTTAGACGCATATAAGAGTGTCACAATCTTTTCGTTTTCCAGCCTTTTATAAAAATCAAAAATTTCCCAATTATTTTGCAACTCGCTGATATACAGGTTTTCAAATTCATCATAATTGATTTGTTCTTCATGATAGGCTGTCCTGAGTTCCGTTGAAGGAGCTATTCCTTTTTTCCATTCATCAATTCGAGCTCTTTCCTTGGAAATTCCCCGCGGCCATAAACGATCAATTAACACCCTGTAACCGTCTGTTTTTTCATAAGGTTCATAGATTCTTTTTATTTGTATTTTCATGATACATCCTTTCCTCTATTTCCAATTAAAATAAGAGTCCTTATCCGGGACTCTTAATTTAATTTTTTTATTTCAGGAAAATTACATCATTCCTGCTCCGCCCATAGGAGGCATCGGAGGCATAGCAGCCGGTTTTTCTTCCGGATCATCACCTACAATGGCTTCTGTTGTTAATACCAGAGCTGCAATAGATGCTGCATTCTGGAGTGCGGAACGGGTAACTTTAGCGGGATCTACAATACCTGCACCAATCATATCTTCATACTTGTCGGCAGCAGCATTGTAACCGACTCCGTCCCCTGCAGCTTTTACCTTCTCAGCAACAATAGCTCCTTCAATACCTGCATTATCTGCAATCTGACGGAGCGGTGCTTCGATAGCATTCCGAACCAAGTTAACACCGGTCTTTACATCGCCTTCCACTTCCAAACCATCAAGTTTAGACTGGATATCCAGGAATGTTGTACCACCACCTGCTACAATACCTTCTTCTACAGCCGCACGAGTTGCATTTAATGCATCTTCAATGCGGAGTCTCTTATCTTTCATTTCTACTTCCGTAGCAGCTCCGACTTCGATGACTGCAACACCGCCGGACATTTTAGCCAAACGTTCCTGAAGCTTATCTTTATCAAACTGGGAAGTTGCTTCTTTGTACTGTTCACGGATTTGGTCTACCCGTGCATTGATGGCCGCTTTATCACCGGCTCCTCCGACAATGGTAGTATTGTCTTTGGTAATCCGCACCTGATGAGCTGTACCGAGATCTTCTACTGTAGCCGTATCTAATTTACGTCCCATATCTTCCGAAATGACTTGTCCGCCTGTCAAAACAGCAATATCTTCAAGCATCGCTTTACGACGATCACCAAATCCCGGAGCCTTGACAGCAGCACACTTAAATGTACCACGTAATCTGTTGACTACCAGTGTTGCCAGTGCTTCCCCTTCTACATCTTCGGCAATAATAAGGAGTTCCTTACCGGCCTGTACAACTTTTTCAAGAAGCTGGATGATATCTTGAATAACCGGGATTTTTTTATCGGTAATAAGAATCAACGGATCATTCATGACACATTCCATTTTATCGGTGTCAGATACCATGTATGGACTGAGATAGCCTCTGTCAAACTGCATACCTTCTACTACTTTAAGGCTTGTTCCCATTGTTTTGGAATCTTCTACAGTGATAACACCATCATTACCTACTTTTTCCATAGCATCTGCAATTAAGCCGCCGATGGTTTTATCATCAGAAGATATAGAAGCAACCTGTGCAATTTTTGCCTTCGTATCTACCGGTACAGACTTCTTTTTAATTTCTTCTACAAGAACGTCTACCGCTTTTTCGATACCTTTTTTCAGAACCATAGGGTTGGCTCCTGCTGCTACGTTTCTCATTCCTTCATGAATCATCGACTGTGCGAGGAGAGTAGCCGTAGTTGTTCCATCACCGGCTACGTCATTTGTTTTTGTAGCTACTTCTTTAACAAGCTGGGCACCCATGTTTTCAAAAGGATCTTTTAATTCAATTTCACGGGCAATGGACACACCGTCATTTACAATATTCGGTGCTCCATATTTTTTATCCAGAACTACATTACGGCCTTTCGGTCCGAGAGTAATTTTCACTGCATTTGCAAGCTGGTCTACACCTCTTAAAAGAGCTGCACGAGCTTCTTCATTATAAAGTACTTTCTTAGCCATTTATATCGCTCCTATCTGATTATTTAAATTAAAGTTTCCCCAAAACGTCCCGTTCGGAAAGAAGTAAGAATTTCTTACCGCCTTCTTCAATATCAACGCCGGAGTATTTTGCAAACAAAACTCTGTCTCCTACAGCCACTTCAAAAGGCAGGCGTTCTCCATTATCTAAAACTTTCCCGGAACCAACAGCAATAACTGTTCCCTTTTGGGACTTTTTCTGTGCCGTGTCAGGAAGCAAGATACCACCTGCGGTCTTTGTTTCTTCCACGTCTACTTCAATAAGAACACGATCTGCTAACGGTTTTAACATTTCAATTCCTCCTTCAAATTATTAGCACTCATTAAGTTTGAGTGCTAACTTACATTACTATCATACTCATTTCTAAAAAAAAATGCAAGAGCTATTTACATATTTCTTTCATTTTCAGCCAAACAAAAAGAGGCTGTTCGCCTCTTAATAATTCCATTACCTCTCTTGTACCAGCCCTTCGCCGAGCATTCTGACGTCCAAAGGAATATGTACACCGAATTTTTCTTTCACCTGCCGTTGAACCTCGTGAAGGACAGCCAAAACCTCTTCGCAAGTGGCTTTCCCGTTATTTACAACAAATCCGGGATGTTTTTCGGAAACTTGGGCATCACCGATAGAAAATCCTGAAAGACCGCACGCTTTAATCATAGGTCCTACATAATATCCCGGCGGTCTCAAGTACATTGTACCTGCACTTCTTTTCTCAAGGGGCTGCTTTGATCTCCTGGATTCCTGGTGATCTCTCATTTTATTTTTGATATCCTGAGCATTGCCTTTAAATAAATGGAGCTTCACTCCATAAATAACGTCTCCGTTATGCATGAAAATACTGTCACTTGTTCCGTAACGAAGATCATCCCAGCCGTAGGTCTTATCCGTCTGTCCATCTATGGAAACGGCATAAACTTCCTCTACCACATTCTTCATCTGGCTTCCATATCCGTTCGCATTCATAAAGGTAGCACCAATCACTGTTCCGGGGATACCTACGGCCCACTCAAACCCTTGCAGGGAATTTTTTTGGGCTGCTCTGGATACACTTCCGGTTCCTGCCCCTCCATATGCTGTAATACATGTACCATTACAGATAATTTCCGGTTTCATCCTCATTGTGCAAATGGTAACACCACGAATACCCTTATCACTGATTAAGCAATTTGAACCGCCGCCGATGACCGTCACCGGTATTCCTTCCATGTAGGTCCGTTTTAAAACTTCCGTCAACTCTTCTTTGCTGCCGGGCGTAACAAATACATCCGCATTACCGCCAATGCCGTATGTATTATGACGGCTCATAGGTTCATTAACTTTAATTTGCGTTTCATTCAGTATGCCTGAAAAAAATAAGTTCCAATTCATCATTTTTGCAGATCCAGTACATCCATCCCCTGCGCCATTGCGTCAGAAATAATCTTTTGTAAATCAGCGGCTACCTGATTCCATTTGATAAAAGCCTGTAAATATTCCTGCGCATCATTATTATTACTTACTAAGACCGCAAGATCTTGCAAATGTTGGTAATCTTTCTCGTCGGCATTTTGACCTGCCAGTTTCGCATAATCAGCTTTCATTTGTGCCATAATATAATCTTTAACCATTTTCTTGGCATCCGGATTATTTTTTATTTTTTCAGATGCCTCGATTAACCGTTTCATTTCATCACATTCTTTAATAGCTTTTGCCAATGCATAAGCTTCATCATAGGTATTCATTTCCTTCCTCCTTTAAATAAACGTCCGCTTTCTTTAAGCAAATGGGGAAATCCGTTTTGACGAAGTGCCTCCATCGCTACAATAGCCACCGCATTTGATAAATTAAGAGAACGTGCCTCTTCAATCATCGGTATACGGATGCAATCATCCTTATGTGTCAATAATAACTCTTCAGGAAGTCCCTTAGTTTCTTTCCCGAAAACTAAGACCGCATCTTTTTCAAAGGAAACATCTGTATAGCTATGAATTGCTTTTGTTGTGTTGAAATAAAAATGATGGCCTGCTAACATTTGAACAACCGACTCATATCCGGGATGTACATGGACATCCAATAAATCCCAATAGTCCAGACCTGCTCTTTTCAAATGCTTATCATCAATTTGAAATCCCAGCGGCTCCACCAAGTGCAGTGTCAAATGTTCTGCAGCGCATAGTCTTGCAATGTTTCCTGTATTTCCCGGGATTTCCGGCTCAACAAGTACAATATGCATTAAAAATAACTCCCATAACGATTACGATATTTTTCTTCCAATTCCCTGCCGGAGTAGGCCTTAAATGTCTTCTCTTTCTGGCCTTTATAAGAAATACGGTAAATAACGCCCTCATCTAATCCGGTAACAGGAATCCTGTATGTATTTTCATGAAATCCGTCTGACTCCTGTAATATGGGCATTCCGCTCATATGCACTCCCTCATTAAAGGTAAAATCCGGTTGAAAATCCGGTGCAGTCATCCGCAAAGGGTCTGTCTCTTTTTCGGTCAATGGTCTTTCCATAACGACTTCTACTGTCAAATAATCAACAACAAAAACACTTTTAATTTTATTGGCAGTTTCCTGTTGTGCAAAGACAGCAGTCCCGGCCATTCCCGCGATGAGTACAGCCGGCAATAAATACTTCAGATATTTCATACGTCCCCTTATTTAAAAGTACACGAACCACTTATAAACCAATTACCTGAGCTCTCATATTATGAGTTAGTATACAATATTTGGAGCATAAAAAAAAGACGGCCTTACGGCCCTCTTTTTCTTTTTATTTTCTTTCTTTAATTCTTGCTGCTTTACCGGAAAGTCCGCGCAAATAAAACAGCTTGGCACGGCGAACAACACCTCTGCGTTTTACTTCAATTTTAGCCAAACGCGGGGAATGTACCAGGAACGTTCTTTCTACTCCCACACCATAGGAAATACGACGTACCGTAAAGGTCTCTCTGACGCCATGGTTTTTTCTGGCGATAACGACACCTTCAAATACCTGAATTCTTTCTGTTTTTCCTTCGACAACCTTTGCATGTACACGAACGGTATCTCCCGGACGAAATGCAGGAATGTCATTGCGGAGCTGTTCATTCTCCAATGTTTCAATAATATTCACGATCTTTTCCTCCTTCTCACAGAACATTCGTGCCGATCGCATTTTGGCAGAGGACTGTCCAGATTAACGCCATTATTCTATCATAGTTGTCAGCTATTTACAACCCGTTATTTATAAGCTTAAAAATTCCTTTCCAATTAGAGGCCGGCCATAGGAACAGCTAACTTTTTTAATTTCTTTAAAGCCTTACCTTCTATCTGACGGATACGTTCACGGGTAACCCCGAAATGCTTGCCCACTTCTTCAAGCGTTCTTTGCGTACCATCATCAATACCATAGCGCAACTCTATGACACCTTTTTCTCTTTCCGTCAAGGTATCCAAGAGTTTATGAATTTGTTCGCGCCTCATAGTTGCTGCAGCTTCATCTTCAGGCGAAGCTGTTTTCTGATCTTCAATAAAATCTCCTAAATGAGAATCTTCCTTTTCTCCAATCGGTGTTTCAAGGGAAATCGGATCCTGCGCCGCTTTTTTTGCTTCTCTGATTTTTTCTACGCTGGTTTCCATTTCTTTCGCCAATTCCTCATTGGTTGCTTCTCGCCCGTGTTCCTGAAGAAAACGGCGTCCCACTCTATTCATTTTATTAATGGTTTCTACCATATGTACCGGCACGCGGATTGTTCTTGCCTGGTCTGCAATGGAACGGGTAATGGCCTGCCGAATCCACCATGTCGCATAAGTACTGAACTTATAGCCTTTTGTATAATCGAATTTATCTACTGCCTTGAGAAGGCCCATATTTCCTTCCTGGATCAAATCCAAAAAAGGCATACCGCGCCCGGGATATTTCTTTGCTATAGAAACAACAAGGCGGAGATTGGCATTCGCCATTTCTTGCTTGGCAACCGCTGCCGCTTCCTTTTGCTCCGCTGTCGCGCCCGGCATTTTCCCAATTTCAATTGTTTGGGCAAGACTCATTTCCTGTTCAGAAGTAAGGAGCGGAGTCGTACCGCATTCCCTCAGGTATAAACGAACGGGATCGGTTACGCCTGCCGAATCGGCAGAAACTTCAATTTCTTCCTTTTCCCATTCTTTTTCTTCATCATCATTTTCCGAATCATCTTCTTCCGGAATATCTTCAGCATTTTCCTCGCTGAATAAATCGTCCTGATCCTCCCCGGCTTCCTCATAGACGATTTCAATTCCCTGTTCATGGATTCCCTTAAAAATAGCATCCATTTGTTTCTGATTCGCTGACTTTTCTTTTATAAAAGAAAGAATTTCATCATATGAAATATTTCCGTCTTCATTTACTTTGGCCTGTAACTCCTTCAGCCATTTGGAAATTTGTGTTGCTTTCGCAGCCAAATACGGACACCTCCCAAATAAATATCTATAAAGAATTAGGTCTCTTATCCGATTACCTTATACACCCTGAAAACCTGTGATAACAAGAGTGCAACATTAATCAATCAGAACAATATGATACTCCTATCTATAAAATTTTGCAAGAAAAGAAATTCTGTTTTCAAAAAATTTAACCGTCCGGATTTTTGAAACAATTTACGCCCCTGTCCAATTGTATATTTTAAAGAAAAAATAGTAAAAAGCAGAAAATCTTTAGATACCAATCCCCATAAGTCAATCAAACCGGCTGTTTCCCATATAAATATGATTTTACCCACGAAAAAAGACCCTGAAAATTCAGAGTCTTATTCCGGTAATTACTACAGGGCATTACCATTTGCAAAAGCAAACTGGTCGTGTCTTTGTTGGTGACCATCCCGATAGAACATACGAACATGTGTTTGTTTATGTATTCAGATTACTTCTCTGTTCGTATTCGACGCACTGCTTAATAACAAAAAAGCCTTGCCAAACCGGAACCTGATAGCCTTTTTCCTTACTTATGAGACAGTTCTGTAAGTCCATCCTGAATCATTGCAATAACATTATCAACAGCACTATTAATGACTCGAATATAAATGCGATTCCTAATTTTTACCCAGATTGAAGGCGTTGTTTCAATTTCCTTCTGCAACGGTTCAATAATTGCTTTGATTTGAGCCTGTACAAGCGGCCGTAAATCTTCTGCACTTATTTTAGACAGCATTGCTGCCGCCTGTTCTTTAACGAGTGTCGTCGCTTCTTCTGCAAGCATGTTTAATATTTCGTTCTTGTTCATAATAGTTCCTCCTATAGTTTAATCTCGATCTGTCCATGCATAGCCGGCACCTACTCGTCCATCCCGTACATCTACATGAACAAAATCACTGTCATAATATCGCCCTACACCATCAGCCCCGAGCAACGCGGCTAAATCTGCAAGTCTGTCTACCGTCCATCCGGCCGGAACCAATACATCGGCCGCTGTACCAAGCACATGCTGACTATTCGGTACGCCACCAACCTCGGCATTATGTGCCAGACAACGGTACGCACAAGACAACTCAACAGGACCGCCGACATGCTCCCTAATTTCATCCAGCAAATCAAGCAATGCCTGTGATATTCCATCTTCCGGATATGTTCCGCAGCAGTGGCAGACCAGCTCGTTTTCTGAAAAATACGTGCTTCCCGTTTTAGTCTCACCTCCTTTCTTGGGAATAGCTGTATCTTCAGGTAATCGCGCTAAAGCCTCACTGCATTCATCCCGGAATCGCTGATTCAAATTATCCCGTAATGAGGAATGGTTCCATTCCCACGAGCAGCAGATGTTCAAGTAAACGGCTCGTATCATAGCCGCGTCAAAATAAGCTGCATCTACATACGATAAATTGGGATATCCTAAAGACCGACACGCTTCCGTGAACATGCTGCCGATTTCTCCGGGTCCGTATTGTACAGCACGGGACCAGATAACGTCTTTCATCACTTCATTGTGTTTTTCTACATGCCAATTCAATGACGCCAATATAGCGACAGCCGGGTCATAGTAGCTATCTTTTATATAGTCATGCTGTGATTGTGCAAAGTCATTTCTATTACCGGACTCTGCCAACCACTTCCATGCCGCATCAAATGCAGCAGATGTTAATTCATACTTAGCCAACTCTGCACCGAACCAATATCCATTGTTCTGCAACCAAGCTACATACGCTTGCAGGCTTCCGGCGTTACTTGATAATTGATAGGTCCCGTAGGATTTTCCGCCGGGATCCCCATATCCCTCACTAATGCAGCCGGGATCACCGTTACTTTCATATCTGGCTGATAATTCACCTAACATTATTTTTTATCTCCTTTCTCCACCATCAATTGTTCCAAAGTATCTCTAAGCTTAGCCGGGATGGGTAGGCCAGCTTTCCCGGCATTTTCTAAAATGGACAATCCTTCATTTCCAATAAAAAGCCACACGACAAGCGACTGTATCGCCGGTTGTCCTGTGGCTTGGTCCAATTTATGTGCAAGAGCAACTAACAACAATATAACAATTTTCTTTAAAATGCCTTTAAATCCCCTTCGACTGTTCAGTCCCAAATTGGGATTGATATAAGCGGCAAAGACACCGGTAATGTAATCAATTACCATGGTCAGAAGAAGCAATTCAATCACAGCATCCCACCCAATTAAATATGAAAAGCAGGTGCCGACACACGACACGGCTACACCCCATTCCATTTCTGTTTCTGCCGGAAGTAACGCTCGAAAAAAGCTCATGATAGCGTCTATCATTTGCTGTCCTCCGTCGCTACTTCTGCCTTGGCTTCCGCTTCCCGCATGATTTTAGCACGTGTGTATTCCGGGCATTTCTTATTCGTGCAGTTTCCTTTCTTATCCAACTTCCTTGCGCATATCTTACATCTATTCATTTATAGCGCCTCCAATTCTTTGTTATAGTCCGTCATCATTTGCGTATACTCTTCTTTGATTTCTGTCTGCAGTTCCTTGTCATCAAGCAGCACTGCTGTAATCAGATTGTTCTTCAATTCGGCGAGTTGCGGCTCGTATTTAGCTGCTATCTTTGCGGCTTCCGCAGCCTTTTTCTCCTCTGCAATCGGCTCCGGAGCGATATATTCAACCGGCTTCCCGTCAGTCCCACGAATATACCCATCAAGGTACTGGTTAAAGGCATCGGCTCCAATTGGCTCCACCACAACGGCCTCTGGGAATTTCTCCTTTGCTTCCGCAAGAGCTTCCTTCAGTTTCTTCGGATCCTTTTCGGGATTAAAATCACAAATAATACTTCCGACTCGCTTCCCATCTGCGTCGAACCCTGCTATATAAAAATCCACATTAGAACTATTCATTTTTTTACTCCTTTCAATTAAAATAGCCTCCCAAAAGGAGGTCTTGTTATGCGTAAACCTAATGGTTATGGCTCCATTAAGAAATTATCCGGGAACCGGAGGCGTCCGTTTGCTTTTGTAATATCGGAAAACCACCGACAAAAGCCTGTTGCGTATTTCACCAATCAGATTGACGCGGAAATTTTTCAAGCTGATTACAACAAGATTCATCGTCATCGTTCCCTTCCTGGGCACCAAATCACTTTGTCCGAATTGTATCACCGCTGGCTGCCTGTACATGTAGCAGATACGGCTCCGTCGGATTCAACGCTCTGCAGTTATGAAAATTCGTATCGCCATTTATCTTCTTTGCACCATGAGCCGTTCACGGATCTGAAATATATGGATTATCAAAGGATCATCGACGACATGAGAAAGAGCGGACTATCTTACAGTTCGTGTAAAAAGGTCCGCTCTCTTATATCGTTGTTATCTCAGCATGCTAGCAAGATTGAACTCACCAGCAAGAATTACGCACCGCTACTTTCTATTGGTAAGAATAAACCAATCCGGCCACATAAGCCATTCAGTCGGCAGAAGATTAACAAGCTATGGAGTCATATCGATATTCCTGATGTTGATACTGTACTGATCTTGCTTTACACAGGCATGCGCATTGGAGAGTTACTGCATCTGCAGAAGTCTGACGTCAATCTCCGAAAGCGTTTCATCCGGATTACAAAAAGCAAAACCGCTTCCGGAATTCGAATCATCCCTATCCATTCCCGGATCTTCCCTTTGGTCACTGCCCGAATGAATCATTCGGGGTCCTCATTGATTAGTGATATTGACGGGAATCCATATACCTACAGCCGCTATTGCACTGTCTGGCAGCGGATAATAGCACTCATCAACGCCCAAGGGCATACCACTCACGACTGCCGCCATACGGTAACGACATTGCTCGATAATGCCGGAGCCAATGAGACAGCAAAACGACGTATCCTTGGTCATTCCGGCGGAGATGTGACTGAACGGGTCTATACGCATAAGGGGCTCAGACAACTCCGGAAATGCATCGAATCACTTAGGTGATTGTTACTAGTACGTTCATGATACTGACGGAGCCTTTCTTACCCCCCCTATATATATACCAAGCTTGGTTGTTACTAATTGATACTAGGCCAATATGGCAAAAATATGATTTTTACACTTATTTTGACGATGCCTCCACAGGAAACACGCAAATATCTGCTATAAAGAACATCAATCCTAATCAAAAAGATAACCCCATTCTATCAAGGGTATTATTGGCAATGACACCGCAAATTAAACAGTGGGGAAATGGGGATGTTGGTGGAACATCTGCAACTATCCAATTTCCTATTAGCTTTGGTAAGTGTTTTCAGATTTTAGCGGGCGACGTCGGGTCCGGCGCACATCCACTTGGCGCATCTGGCACCAATGCCACGGCAACAATTTACAATGCAAGTGCAACGAGTGTAACCTATCGATGGATTGCAGTCGGCAAAAGTTAGACAGTGGGGAAGAATCGGAAGGACTGAAGGATATACAGATGTACAAATACCACTTCCGCTATCTGTGTCTGGGAAGAAAGTGACAGCCGTATTCCTGCCCGAAGCAGATGCAACAGACCAGAGAACCGCAAAAATCAGCGGAATTGGAACTGAATATCAGGTGATTGCACATCTGAGTGATTCTTTGTCAGTCAATTGGGTGGCAATCTGTCATTAAGTTTCATCTGTAGATACGATTATATTCCTATTGCAAGGAAGGTTACTGATGGAGCACTTTCATGAACAGTATGAAAGCAGATTGTCGATACAGATGATTGTTCCTTACATAATGTCACGATATTGTCAGAGAAATCTGTTTTTCTATTATTCCCGATACCGCACGCAATCCAATTTGGATTGTTAAATGCAATAGGGAACGATACTTGAACAACCTTGTTAATTGGAGCGTCAGTAGTTCCCCACTGTATAATTAGCCCGCCAAAAAATGAGCCTAAGCAAATATATCCGTTTTCTGCTAAATTATAGCGTACACCAGAGCCAGTCAATACCATCTTCAACAACTGACCAAACCACGAATTTGTTTGCAGCGCAGTGATAGCGGTAACAGTAGATGTTAATGCCAGTTTTTGTATGATGTCATTACCCAATTCTGAGATCTTTTCAAACAATTTAAATCTGTTTTCATGGGCAGATTCACTTATATTATGGGTCTTAATCATACTCTCAACATCACTTTTGTGAACGTATACGATTGAGCTATCAATTTTAATAGAGATATTCGCAGAAGAACTTACAACCAGATTAACTACCAACCTGTTTTCATCAGACGGAGTATCTTTCGACGGAATATAATCATAGTTATTTCCAGCATTGCTGTATGCATATAGAGTTTCTGCACCATTATCCAGTTTAGCAAAAATACCAATTTCACGACTGACAAATCCCTCTTCAAGGTTCGTATTACTGGTATCAAACGTAAGCACAAGTTTTTCTGGATTAGAATCATCAACGCTTACAATTGGCAATTTCATCTTCGGTGACTTCAAATCAGTGAATTTTGTGATGTCATCGCTATCAGTAATGCTCCCACTTCCTAGCTTGCCACACGTAAAAGTCAGTGTATGGGTATTCTGTGCTTGGACAAGCATCTGTGTGCCCTGAGATGTAAAGGTTAGATTTGCAAATTTAGCCATGGCCTATTGCCCCCCCGAAATTTTAATAAGTTTGTAATTATGAACGACTACGCCTGCAATATAGCTTGGTGAATCATCAACATTAATGTTGTATTTTACAGACATGTCAACTATATTTTTACGGTAACACTGCACGGTACCGGCACCATGATAATTAAGATCTGCCGTAGTGATGGTCACCAACTTATACCCGATATGAGCCGGTATGTATGTACTAATGGCCGTACGCAATTTTTCATAGTCCGTAATCTGGCCGCCATGATAAAGTACTTCAATCCGGTACTCGCTGGAATAGCTGATGATATACCCCTGTTGGTCCGCAATGTATCCGTTAATCAGGTTCGTCAGGAAAACTTCTGTCACGCTACTTGGGTTTTGCAGCTTTGCGATTATCGTGCTGCGCCGCACACTATCGCTGAGCGTTTTGTCTGTGGAAATACCGCACAGATCTTCCCAACGTTCAAGGCCCCAGGTAGCCGACTTCACATAGAACTGGTCCAACACATCCTGCAAATCAATCCGGATGGCGTCATGTTCTTTGCTGTCCGCATCATTCGCAGCCTTGAACTGCTGGCTATGGGCAAGAAAAGCCGGCAGATATTGCAGAATATCTACAATGCTTTGTCGCATCCAATTATGATCACTCATGTCAGCGTCACCGTCCCAACCGCAGGAAGATTATCCACAGCGCAGATGATATTTTCCTTACCGCTGTTAATCGTCAGATTATCATAGTCATTTATCCCAGTCGTATCAGAGTTATCCAGGATAATACGCCCAATCTGGGCATAAGAGATGGTCACCGTGTCGGTTGATTTCTGTGTGGTGTAGTTTGTTCCAAACACGCTGGCCTTGAAATATTTCGTCAATGCAGTTTTGATAGCATCCACATCGCCCGTTCCGTTAGTAACCTTAAGCGCCACGTTGACTGTTTTAAGCACAGGCGCTGTTACGGTCACAGTCGCACCGATTGGTGCGTTTTCTGCTATGGTATCTCGTACTTTTTGTAGCAGTTCTTCACTAGGCGTATCTTTATTAGCATCGACAACGATTACTTTAACGGTCCCGTTACCATTCCAGAGTGGCAGCACTTTAACAGCTCCGACGCCACTAACGGACGTGGCCCATTCAATATAATGGTACACATTGCCGGATGTTGCTGGCTGTCTTACGGCAAATAGCAGCCGTTCTAGCAGTGCCTCGTCGGTTTCTTCTTCATAACCGTTATAGGCAGCTGCCTCGTTCGTGACTTTTGACACGCCATAAATGCTGACAGGGATAACCGTAATGGTCCCTGTTGCCACATTGCCGCCAGCTCCGGTACTCTGCGCTGTCGCTTTTACGGTGCCAATGCCTTTATCATCCAGCTTCATCGCCTCATCAGTGGCAAAGTTCGTGCCGCTGGGCGTTGCGAATAATGAGCCGGCCGGAACTGTTGCGCCAGCCGTACCAGTAATGGATAGCGTAACCACCGCTGGTGTGGCCGCCCTTCTGGACAATCCGGACAGTTCATCCGCCAGCCGGTCCAGGTAGACGCCCCAGCTTGTCTGTGGGAAAGCCGCATCCATCATCAGGTCCATTTCCGCATAAGCTTTTTCAAACTCTTTAGCGTTAGCAGCCAGTGTGTCAAAGGAGAATGTGCCTTCCACAGCGCTTACGTCCGTTCCTTTAAACTCTGCATAGTATTTTTTTAACCGTTCCAGGATAGCGGACCTTGTTTCTGCTTCAAACACTTAATTACACCTCGATTCCTATTGACGTACCACCATATACTGTTGACAGTTGCAGTATCATAGTTATTTTTTTATGATTTAATTTTGTAGAAAGAGCAGTAACATCAAGAATATACGGATTTACCAGTAATCCATCTTTGATGCATTTATATAGTTCACTTGACCGTTGTCCATCGTTCGGTCCTGTTCCAATAAAAGGTTCAAGCTCTATTCCGTAATCATCAAAGTAAGCTAAATATCGATACCGTTCTACTCGCAATGTATGTAGCACCCACACTTTAACAGCTTCATTCTTTTCTACAATCTGATGTGATCCATCTGAGTTAAAAATAAACTGGTCTTTTTCAAAATCCCAGGCAAACTCCTTGAAGATGGGTAAACCAGCACTAGCTGTTTCCGTAACAGACGGTCCAATTACAAATGGATTTGCCATATTAATTACCATCCAATCTTTTCAGTTTGCATAGAACAATAAATTGCGTAATCGTCCTATTATCTTCACCCGTGACCGGAATCAACAGCACTTTATCGCCGGGTTTCCACGTATCTGTTAAGGCCTCATCATTATCGACAGGATGATTGTGGCTTTCATACGCTGCATCACCAGAACCGCCAGACATATAGTCAGTTTCACCGACCATATGTCGAGTATGTCCCGGAATCCAATACTCATCAATCCATAAATACTGTGAATCAAGAATGTATCCGTTATAGCGAATCTGAATGTTTGGGGGCGGGCTAACGATAACACCAATCCCCGCAGTTGGCTGTAATGCTACCTTTTTGGCCATCTGTTTATTCATAGACACCAGTGCTTTATAAGGATTTTCTGTTTTATTCATTCATATATCACCCCTGACTAGCCTTGATGACTTTAGTAACTTGTAATCCGTTCATATTCATATAATCACGTCCGTGAACCGTTACATTCCGGCTTGTGCTATTGCCGTAATATCCACCTTCTCCATCATAAATAACAACATGATTGTTGTTCCCATAAACCAACACATCACCTTTTTGCAAATCATTGACGTTATAAGAAAGCAGCCCTGCGCTGTCCGCATCACTGACTATACTTTCGACACCAACAATACCGTTATCTGCTTCCTGTGCCAAAAAGGGGCTGTAATAGCTCCCGCACTTGCCAACAAATTCCGCACACCCATTGGATCCATTATCCATTGTCTGTCCGCCCCATGCACTCCATCCGGAAATTAATCCTGAATCAACCGTACTGGCTCCATTAGAAATCCCTCGCTTATTCTTCATTCGTCCGGAAGAACTACTGAACACTGGTGTTGCATAATCAACCTGCTCAATTGTTGGTGTTTCTGGTACATCGGGAATATATTCCAGCGTCAAGTCCATCGTGTGCTGTCCATTTCCAAAGCTATGTGAATCGCTCTTAATATAAAACTTACCTTTCAGCTGCTCTTCCTGAACATTAATAGCATAGCCTGTGATGCATTGGACATAACCGATACCTCTTATGCTAGATTCGTCTTTTTGCCGTACAAGCTTTGCTTTCGCCGCTTTTACATTGTCTACCGTTTCCTCTTTTTTAGGTGGTTGCATCTTATAGATTTTTTGGATCATCCCGAAATGCTTCACATCATCATTAATGGTAAACATTTGGCATACTGTCCCATTATCATCTACAGCCTTAATCCTATTCACCATGTTCTCAATGCTCTCGGAATGTTCTGCATCAAAAACATTAGTATCGGCAGTTGCTGTATACCCTTCAATCAGCTCACCTTTTTTGATGACATTAACCTTGCCATTGATGCAGACTGGAAAGTAGGCAGTGTCCTTTCCATTAGCCTTATCCGCCGCTTGTTGAATATCAAGCAGCATCTTTAATACTTCAGTACAGCTTTTATCGTCCGCAATAAAATTAACGGTTGCCGTCAGTTCTTTAGGTAACGTTCCAACTGGAATACCTATCTCATTACATATTTGGTTTATTCCAGCTGTGACTGTACCAACAACAAGTGCGCGTATGTTGCTCTTAGCTAAATAGATAAGATCATCAAAGCAGGTAAAGTCGAAAACAAAGCCGTTAGAAGAACGCTTCCTGTAAAAAATACGCCCTTCAAACAGTTCAATTTCATCAGTATTCTCCGATTCACGATAAAACAGATAAATAAACCCACCAACCATAAGGTTAAGTGGGGTAAATACTTTATCTTTATCAGGAGTATTATAAGCAATCGTGAATTCCAATTTGCGTGCTGCCTGGTCGCTATCACCAGACCACGTTGCATTGATTATGTAGTTACTGATGTCGTAGTTATCTTTTGTCTCAATACTGCCACTGTCCCTGCTATCTTTAGCCTCTGCATCTGTTTTCGGAGGATCACTATATCTGAAAGTCAACACAACAACCTACCTCCCACTAAAACGTATATAGTGACTTACCATTACTCATAACTGCTTTAGCAGTCGTAGTAAGGATAGTCCCAGCTGAAACACCGCCGGACTTTACCATCGCTTTATATAGCCCCAATACACGCTGCCCTTGTTTTGCAATAGTTGTAGTCTTTTGAATTGCTCGCTGAGCGGCATCTAGACTTGATGCTTCTATTCCCAGATATGTTGTCTGCTTATCCCCACCAGTGGAAGCCACACGACTTTTTAGAGCCGTAGTGCTATTTGCAGCAGAAGATGCAGGCATAATATACCTATATTCTCTCAGCTCGATGTCAAAGTATACATCACCAGTAGAATCTTTTTCGCCATATTCAAAGTTTTCAATACTAACTGGCATACTAATATCTGTACCGGAAATAGATATCGTACAAGGCTGTCTATTTTCCGCCATTCTCTTAATCTGAGACACCAATTCATAGGGCCCTATAGCTGTGAGTGTCTGAACAAACGTATAAGACTGACTTGGAAAGAAAGAACTAAACCTCAAAGAAGATAAGCCACGCTTACCTAGCATGTTAACATCACCCAAATTGTTTATATTAACCGTAGTATTATTATATGGGTTTATCATGCTAAAATTAGATGGACTCACCGGAAAACTTACGCTATCTGTTCCCCCAGCCAATGTAAACGTGCATCCATCACTATTGCCCCCCAACGCTCCCAATACATCAGAAAGAACACTGGAAGCTGTATTTACAAAATTAAGAAAACTTGCCATTAAATTGCTCCTTCCGTACTATTGATGGCCTCCTTCTCCATTTGATATTGGATTTCCTGAGCCACCTTACGAGCAAATTCTTTGATATCTCCTTTATTGCTGGAGATAGTTGTACCATAAAAATTTAGATTGATAGCTGGTGTTCTCCGTTCGGACCGCGCACCCATATTGTAAGCGCTTCGTACAGACTGATCATGTGGAATTACTCTGGCTCCGGACGGCAGATCTACAATTTCACCACCGCTTTCATTAATAACGGCTGGCCCTCCCAACCAGTTATCCGTACCTCGTGCCAAGTAAGGAATATTTGGAGCAAAATGAGAACCACCGATTACGGGTACCCAGTCAGGCACCGTGAAATCAATATTGTTAATACCACCGATAACCGCATTAATAGCTGCTTTGATACCATTTAATATCCCTTTAGCTACTCCTTGAATACCCCCAAAGATACTGCTGAATATATCGACAATGCCCTTCCACGCCAGAGACCAGTCCCCAGTAAACACACCGGTAATAAATTCAATCAGCCCAGAGAAGACGCCAATAGCCGCGGTAACTATAGCGGCAACAATATCAAAAGCAGCTGTAAAGGCACCTGTCAATATACCACTTACAAGAACGATAGCCGCATAAAGTTCACCTCCAAGAATTCCAGCCAGCACATCAGAAATGGTGTTCAGTACACCAAAAATACCGGTTCCATTCCGGAACGCATTAACCAAGGTATCCCAAGCATCCTGTAATTTAGTTAAAACTGGAGAAATTACATTAATGGCAGCTGTAAAGGCACCTTTTATCATATCCCAAATTTTCTGAAAAAACGGTCCGATTTTATCCCAGTTCTTATATATCAGGAAGGCCGCAATTGCTATTCCAGCAACTACAAGTCCCATGGGTCCCATAAGAGCCGCACCCGCCATACGCAGCATTCCGAATGCTTTTACACTACCTTGAACAGCGAATTGCAAAGCTTTGTTACTAACAGCATGCCCAGACAGTACACGGCCGATCTGTCCGTATGTAGTCATAAGTGTCCCAGAGATAGAAAGGACTTTCCCAACTGCAAAGGTTAATCCGGTAAATGCAATAATTCCTTCACCTATATGGATGATCATTTGCTTTGCTTCTGGCGAAAGATTTGTAAAAGCTGCGGCAATTCCTTGTATAGCATCAGCTACGCTTCTGATTGAAGGCGCTAAGGCGGAGCCAAAAGAAATGCCTAATCCTTCGACCGCACTCTTCATGGCATCCATAGAACCTTTTAAAGTATCCTGCATTTTTATGTAAGCCGCATGCGATTGACCGGTACTATTGGTAATCGTATCAGTCATCTCTTTGTACGCTTCAGGACTTGTCTTAACAAGAGCAAGAAGCCCGCTAAATGCATTCTTTCCAGCTATTGCCTTAGCGGCAGCAACCTGCTCTGTATCAGACAACCCACTCATTTTATTGCGCAAAAGTTCGACAGCTCCAGCTAGTCCAATAAAACTGCCATCACCTTTTTTTAGGTCAGCAGCACTAATTCCAAGGCTGTCAAGAGTCTTTGCCGCATCACCTGTCGGAGCGGCTAGGCTGGCCATCGTTGCCCGTAATGACGTGCCAATGGAAGACGCTTCAATACCATTGTTTGCCATAATGCCCATTGCAGTACCCAATTCTTCAATAGATATCCCTAAAGCTGCAGCCGGAGCACCCGCATATTGCATAGCCAATCCAAAATCCGCAATACCCATCTTAGATGCATTGGCCGCTGCTTGAATAACGTCGGCAACATGTACTGTATTTGCTGCAATATCACCAGTCTTGAGATTCCATATAGACAATGCAGAGGTTACAACATCCGATGTAACTGCCATGTCTTCTCCTGAAGCGATGGCTGCTTCAATAATCCCTGGCATGGAACCGATGGCTTGATTTGCATTAAATCCACCTGCAGCAAGTCTGTCCATTCCAGCTGCAACATCTCTTGCTGTTGTTGGAAATTTCGCTCCCATAGCAGCAGCGGCATCTTTCATCCGCTTCATTTCCTCAGCTGTAGCCCCAGCTTTTACAGCAGCTCCGGTAATAGTCTGGTCGAAATCCATAAAAGTTTTGACACCAACTGCACCAACACCGGCAATCCCAACTGCCAACGGAGCCATAGCACTGGCAAGAGAATTTACATGTCGCCCAGCATTAGACAGATTTCTCCCTATCTGCTGATTCATTTTAGCGGTTTGTTCCATCTGAGTGCGAATATTTCCCAGCGTTCCGGTTACGTGATCAGTTAATCGCATTACCAAGTCAATGATTTCTGCCATCGGTTATCCTCCTTTCGTCTTATTTTTAATATCATCTTGCAGCTTCTTTTCTTCCTCAATTTCTTTTAGCATGAAAGCCCGAAGGACGGTACGCTCTCCGATCCCCATTGCATAATACTCTGATGGTTTTAAATTATGCCTGGCATAATGCCAGTACATTGCTTGGGCATCACCATCAGAATCGATTAGTTTTTTACTTCTTCCACCTTATCCGTCAAATCATTTCCCAACCCACAAAGTCCACAAATCGCCTGCGCAATATCTTGAACTTCTCCGGCATTGAAAAGAACTTCAAACAAGTCCTTTCGAGTAGCTGCTCTGAACTTCTTCAAGACTTCTTTATCATTGAATTCCTGATTGGTAATGCCGTCGATCAGAAAACCCATATAAAGTTTATAAGTATCAGCAGAAGGTTTTCCACCTTTACTGATAAATGTAGCATCGTCCTGAATTTCTCTAACACGATGGTTCGGAATCTGCTGCAAGTGCAAAATGAACGGTTCGCCGACAATTTTTGTCAGTCGTTTTACTTCAAAATCTTTAACATCTTTTTTAGTAATTTTCCCGGCGTCTGCCGCCAGTAACGCTTCTGCCAAATTCATAAATTCTCCTCCTATTCATCTGCTTCATCAAGAATGTCATAATCAGTGAACGTAAAATCATAACTATCCTCTGTCAATTTTTTTGCTTCCCAATCCATTAGAGTAAGTTTGTCAAATGTCGCATCACGAATTACAACTCTTTCATCACCAATTGCATCCGGATCTGATAGTTTAGCCACAATGGTGCACACTGTTTGATGACCATTTTTGATATTGTCAGACAGCTTCTGAATCATGTAAGAAGACACATGGTTCATCTTGATAGTTCCTTTACCCTCCCATCCGGTAGTTTTATACTGTTTTCCGCGTTTTTTGACCTGATTTACTTCTTCTTTAATTAAATTCACTTCCGCCTTGAAAGAAGTGACCTGTGCCATATAGTTTCCATCAATCCATACTTCACCTTCAGTGCCGGACATAACTTGCTGTGCATTCATAGAATCCATTTATTATGCCACCTCCTTAAATATTAATAGGAAGAACAATATCTTCCATTGCATCAAGAATCTTAATCTTTGCAGTCAAGTATACCAGTTTCTTAGTATCTAGCTTCTTCAATTCAAGGTCGCTCATATCAGCCAATTCATCCTGCGTATACAACCCATGTTGAAGCTGGTAATTCTTAACCGCTGATACATCAATGTCTACGGCAGAGTATCCCTTTTGTAATAAACGTCCATCTTCCAGTTCCTTAAAATATCCCATGATTGCTGAAATAAGCAACTGTTTATTGTCATAATCGTTGGCATATTTGCCAATGTAGCTATCCTGAGCCGTTTTTTTGATATCATCATAGATCGCATCCATAACATCCACACTCTTGATGGTCTGATATGCTTCCAGCTTACCTTGGGTAGTTGTCACAAGAGAATTCATCGCACGGGACATTTTGAATTTCTCGCCATCGTACCAAATGAAGAATTCCCCTTTATTTACTTTCTCGTCATTTTCATCTGTTGTATGTCTATCACAGTCAATAACTTCGGATAGCGGGGCATACGTAGCAGAAATCGTTAGCGGAGTACCTGCAATCAGTCCGGCGATACGCGGTGTATATTGTGCACCGGTATAGGTTTTAGATGATGTCTTGATAGTAGTGTTACTAAAATTTATAATGCCCTCATAATCTCCAGAATACCCAGGCAGAACCACTTTAGACCTTTTATACTTATTCTCACGATTAGTCTTGAGCCATGTTGCCACAGATTCCAATTGCTGTGTTTTAATAGTCGGAATAGCCAGATAGTCCCACCTGTCGGTTGCTAGTAATTTCAGGGTATCTGCAAACTTATCTGCCTCACCATTTTTGCCTCTATCCGATATCGCTGCCATAAGATATACTTTTACACGGTACGGTGATTTAACATATCCCATCAAGCACTTTGTAATATAGTCCTGATTGTCGGCCGTCATTTCAGACGGAATATCATCTGTGGTATAAACCGTAAATGGATTCTTGATTGCAGAAACTGAATTGCCTCTTCCGTCCTTATGGTCAGTCATCAGTTTAGTAATTGTTTCCTGCGGTTCTTCCAAAATCAGAGCAACAATACCACGCTGACTTCTTTTAATAGCCTCGATACCCGCCTCAATAAAAGATATTGTGACAGAAGGCATTCCTAATTTTGCCATGTATTTTTCCTCCTTTAAATACTGTCTTTATTCACTTTACCGGTAAATGTTTCCTGATCCGGCTGCCTACTGTTATGATTGATATTGACATCAACCTCTCCCATGAGTTCAGCTACAGCCTCAGGATCTTTATATACCCGCTCTTTGTAATGAATGATAATCGTGATGGACAGAATATCCTCCTCTTCTCCTACCCGGTCGTCTTCAACCGATTCAATTTTAAGATACCGGTCATCTACTTGGACGCCTACAGAGAATATTTGCTGTATCCTATCAATGATATCCATGTAAACAATTTCGTTCTTATTAGAATCTTTTGCATAATAGGTAAGCAGAATGGTGAGTTCCTTATCCATCCAGTTTACTGTTTGTGGTGTCATTACTGATGATGCCGAAATAAAAAAGCAAGGCTTCTGAAAGTTCTCGCGAACTTCATCAGAATAAACCTTACAGTCAAACTCCTTGATCAGAAGAGCAATAATATTTTTGATGGCCTGTGCCTGACGTACTATTTCAGCCAATATGACCACGCACCTTTTCAAAGAAAGTTGTTTCCATGGTCCGTTTTACACCAGCCCAATTTTTCTGTACGGATTTCTCAAAGAATCCCTTGTGCTTATTTAACGCATTCTGCCATTCTGGTTTAGGGTTTCCATGTGAATCTTTCGGATTTTTTACGCCGCGTTCTACCAGATGATAATGTGGCGCAATATTTCTGATTTCAGCTTTTGGTTCTTTCCCCCAAGCGTTAATCATCCGCATTTTCCAACTTTTATTTAGCTTCCGCTTGTGATTGCTTTTACCGATAGGTGTATCTCCTTTGATGGCTTTTACCATCTTCTTGGCTCCTTCCTCCAAAGAATCTGAGGCATCTGCCGGATATTGTCTTTCAAAGTCATTCAGCTTTTTGCAGAAGTCATCAATTGTCATGGATATCCCCCACTTTCTTCAAATTGCACATGAGTTCCAGCTTTACATGGGCTTCATATGGGTCTACTACAGAAGTTATCTTATACGTAGTCTTACCGTATTGTATCAACATATCTGTATCAATACCCTTGCGGTAACGGATAGTTATCTTTGTGATGAATTCTGTTTTGTCCCGATACTGTTCGTAATACGTTTTGCCACGCGCTGGTTCTATCCGTGCCCATACGGAATTACCTATGGCATCTGTATATCCTTGATGCGTCAGCCCATATTCATCGATAGTTTCTGTATGCTTCAGTATATGAATACGTTTATCAAGTGAGCCGATTTCAACGTTAATCATTAGACTATTCCTCTGGATAAGCTGCACATTGGGCAATATGGATTAATAGCGCAGTAACGGTGTGAGGTATATCATTGATTGCTCCCGGCTTTGAACTATACGCAGCTCTGTTTTCATACCAATGAGCAACCAGCATCTTGACACAAAGGTCATATAGCTGGCTGCTGTTAGCATTGGTATTTATTTTCCCTGTCGTCCGCTTAACATAATCACCGGCCGCATTGATTAAACTTGTCACTAAGTTATCATCATCGGTAATGTCGCTATCTATTTTTAAGTAATTTTTAGCCTGTTCAAGCGTGACCATAAATAATCCCCTTACTTGTTCCCTGTCAGCAGCACCAGAGAGTTGAAGTCAACCGGACGTCCATCAGCAATCATAATAGATTTGCGAACAATATCATCCGTTTCATTGTCTTCGTAAACTTTCATGGCAATACTGTAATTAGTATTCAGTACATAGTCCTTCATACGATAGATGAAGGCAAAAACATTGTTCTTAGTCAATGTAGCCGCGAAACTCGGCAGGTGCTCACAAAGAACAACATTTCGCCCTAATAAAGTACGTGTCGGTACGCCATTGATTCCAGCGTTAACGCGGGCAATGGGTTGCCCTTCAGAATCAGTCATACCAATAAACTGCATGAATGTTTGCTTAGTCATCACCCATACAGCCCCTGCTTCATAAGCTTGAGGCACAGCTGCTTCAGCATTGACCAGAGTATCATAGCCAAGCTTGGCTACATTGATCGTGGTACCCTTAGTAAGATCTTTAATAATGCCAGTAGGCTGTCCGCTCCCCGTACCTTTGATAATAGCTTCTTCAAGAGCAACTGCCATCGCTTCTGCAACGTTAGATACGATGGTATCCTCAAAGGCAGACAAACTCATGTATTCCGTTTCCAGAGTAACAGCTACAGCACAGCGCAGTTTGAAGTGAGAAAAGGTAATCGTCCCCAGCGTCTTCTTCTGTTTTGTAGAAGTTGCGCCTTCTGACACCCATGTTGCCACCGGCTTTACATCAGAAGTCGGGATTGCCAGCCCGGATGCATACGCCGTTCTAGTAACAAGAGGCAAAATATTCCCATAGGTACGTATCTTTTCAACCACACGGTTAAGAGTAACTGGAGGGATCAGCGCACCTGCATCCGTAGTGTTGGTAGCATCACGGAATTCGGTCGGAATGGCAGTACCACGAGTAACATAGTCCATGAATGCTTTACGATATTCCTCAGAATCGAGGTCATGAACTACAGCAACCTCTTCTGGTTTCTGGCGTTTATGCACACTCGATGATTCCTTACCAACATTAATATCATGAGCAATCTTTTCGCGTTCTTCAATTTCTTTCTGTTCAGCGTCCAGACTGCGCAATTCTTCCTGGAGTGCTTTCAGATCAACTTTGCCTTCCCCCTGTAAGGCCTTTCTAATTTCTTCTTTACGATTCCTGATTTCAATAAGTCTCTTGTTCATACTTTATCTCCTTTTTATAAATACGTTTCGGCAATCAACTTTTCACGGAGTTCATGCTCCTGTTCGCGATGCTTCAATTCTTCAATAATGCCGTCATGGTCACGGGCGGCGATGCTAGTGCCATCATAGGCCGGAAAATCCACCGGGCTGGCATCCACAATCATGTCAATGTGCTTGATAGTCCTGGTCTGTTCTTTTGTTGCGGAATCATTTTCCCAGTCATCCTTATCTACCGTGAAGGCAAAGGACATTTTATTGATATCCCCGCGCTTAATCAGCTGATAGATATCCTTGCCGGCAGTTGTCGGCGCAATGTCGGCTTCTACTTTGATTCCGCGTTCATCCGCTGCAATTTTCATAGAGCCATTGGATGTGCGTGCCAGGATAAGTGCCGCATCAGAATGGTTATATCTAAGAATTACGTCACTCATGTCCGTATTGGCATCGACAGCATTCCTGTCAATCACTTCGTAATACTTTGTCCCACTGTATGGCGACTCCCACAGCAGCGTTTTTCCATTGAATACGGCTGCATACCCTTCAACATGGAGGCCTTCCCCTCCGCCTTCCTGGTCGGCAGCTCTCAATGCCAGCCGTCTGCACTCAATCTTCTTCTCCATCCCCATCACCTCCTTCCGATGTGCCATTTTCGTTGTCATCTTTACCAGTCTGGTAAAGAGACTGGTCCTTTGTTTTCACGTAGTTCAGCGATACCACAATTTCCTCGCCTTCCTTGCCTGGCAGGCCAGCATATCCAAATAACTCACGGATTTCATTACGCTTAATAGCTCCAGCAGGAATCATGGCTGCAGCAATCTTTACTTTGGATGCTGTGCTCATATATGCTAACCGATTAGCCTCAAAGACCACTTCATTACCAAATCCCCTTTCCTTTTGTGTGAAGAGCTTTTCTGTAAACTCTTGGGACAGCTTGATAGCAATCGGAGCGATCACGCTCTCATAAAATGCCTGGTATTCTTCTTCGGTAAATTTCCCGGAAATGATATTTTCATTCACTCCAAAATACTTGTATAAATTATCACGGGCAAAATTCATCTGCCCTTTATCAAAAGTCTGTGTATCCGTTGTTAGCTGTTGAAATTTACCGCGATTATCAAGGGAGCCGATACCGCTCCCATTTGATGGACCAGCAAATGAATCAACGAAATTATGCCACAGGGAATCCTGGTCTTCTGGCCGAACCGTGCCCGCCCACTGGATGATGCCGCGCAGTTTGCTAAAATTCTTAACCACATTGATGATAGCCACTTTGACTGATTTTAAAAGGTTTATGTCTTCCGCCAAAATCTGCCCTTCCGGATCTCCAAATACTTCATCTCGGTTGTAATTCCTCCGGATATGAATCAATTGATCATAAGGCACAACAACCTGTTCCCCACTGCCAAAGGTAAATTTACAGTACAGATTCCCTTTACGGTCCTCATATAATTCAAGATTACCGAAATTAAGTGGCCACAAGGCACTAACATTCCCGTTCATATTCCGCTGGATATATACGAATAGGTTATTGTAGCAATAATATTGCGCTATAATTCTTTCGATAAACTCCGAGGCTGTCATAAGCCAGTTTGGACGGACAGACAGCAAATACTGTAATTTATCATCCGCATTCTTAATAATATTTCCTTCTTTTCGGACAATATGTTTGGGATGAAGTTTCCCCGCATGCCGAGCAATTGTATCAACACAATTCCGCCCAGTTGCGGTATCGTAAACATTTCCATCGAACGGAACATAATTATTAGAGTACCCATCCAGCAGTTTTGCTCTGGTTAATCCATCACGATGGAATAACCGTCCAAAAATATTTTGCACCATGCTTCTTAGTTCCAAGTCTTCACCTCCTTTTAGATAATATTCATGTAATCTTCTTTATTTTGTTCATAAACCGTATATGCGTCCAAAAGAGAAGCAAATCCATCGATACGTTTTCGAGGATTTGATGTCTTACATGGCTGAATGTTGTCATTGCGATCCACATCTACAGCTACGTTAGACATACACCATTTCAGAATAGGATTATTATTATAGATAATACGTTTGGCGGACATATCCGCCGCTAAATTCTTCATTGGTCCAGATAAGGTTTGTTTACCTTGTGCAACCGGTACCATTACATCTTCTCCGAATCGTTCTTTCATACTTTGCACAAGATAAGCAGCACTCCATCGGTCAAATCCGCATTTATACAGATAGATGTCATCATACTCCATCTCATCAACAAACCACTGAATGATTAGTCGGTAATCATTCCGGAATCCAGGCGAAGTCTGAAGCCAGCCTTTCTTTTTCCAAATATCGTATGGCACCCGGTCTTCATGTACCCTTTTTTCAAGCAAATCTTCTGGAATCCAATACATCTGCTTTACATAGATATTCGGATCATCATGGATACAAAAAAGCATGGTGGCACATGTCAAGTCTGTTGTTTCAGACAAATCAAAACCACCTATGCCATACCTGGGCTTGAGTTCCTGAGTATCGTAGGTGGTTTCATTATTGATCTGTTCAAATGTAAAAAAGGCATCTCCGGAGGTTTCGCGAATATTAAAGTCTTTACACAACAAGTTTTTTACTCGTAGAGTATCATGTTGCGCCTGATAAACTTTCTGCGCCAGTGTCTGAGTATTTTTGATGCGCCCCAGTCCCGGATTTGCTTTTGGCCAGCATTTTGAATCAGTCCATTCGTCCCTTTTATCCAGTTCATAGACAATAGGAAGAATCGTTTCATCTCTATACCCATTTGAATCATCATATCCTTTTATAATCCTTTCACATTCATCATATTTCAAATCAAAAATATTGTCTCGGACCGTTCCTGCTGTCGTCGTTATAATACAGAGAGGTTGTTCACGAGCCGTCATGCCATCAATGAGTACATCATAAAGATTCTTATCTTTTAGTGCGTGCAGTTCATCAATTAAAGCCCCATGAACATTCAGACCGTCCAATTTGTCGCTATCACTACCTAATGGCTCAAAAGAGCCTTCATTGAATCGTGACCGGATAACTGAAACACGCAGATCTAAATTCTTATTCAGTGCGATTGATTTCTTAATCATGGAACAGGCTTCTCTCCAAATGATTTTTGCCTGGTCCTTTTTTGTGGCAGCGGAATAGATCTCTGGTCCAGCTTCCCCGTCTGCCACCAAGAGATAAAGACCAAGACAAGAAGCAAATGTAGACTTACCATTTTTACGAGCAACAATAAGAATCAGCTGCCGGTATTCCCGGATCCCCGTATCTTTGTCTACAAATCCAAAAAGAGCTGCGGTAATAGCCTTTTGCCACAATTCCAAGATGACTGGTTTGCCGCCCCATTTCCCTTTCGAATGCTTACAGAAGGTCTGAATAAAGTCAATTGCATACTGGGCTTTAGAGTCATCGTAGATATATTGCGCATTTTTATCATTTATTTTTTCCGTCAGATGCTTAAATACCCGCCGTACCTTATCGGATACCACAATCTTACCGGATTTTATGCCGCTATAATATTTTTCAATGTAATTCAAGGCCTGTTTTTGATGAATTCCGTCAGCGTGTCCTCTGCATCAGGGGCAGCTGTAGCCGGAAGACATTGCACCAGGGTACGAATGGCGCTCACATAATTCTTGAACGTGGTGGAGTAGGCCTTTGAAACCGTTGATTCCTTGGTTCCAAACTGATTTTCCCCGTTCTTATATTCCTCTACAAATCCCACAACTTCCAGTTGTTCCATAAGCTTTTGCAGCTGGTATTCCAGACGTGCAACCTGCCCAATCAGTGGGGTCACAACCGTTTGCTTCTCTTCATCGGCGGCTTTTAGTGCTTCCTGCAATGCTTTCACTCTTCTTTTTATGGCTGTTTCCGGTTTAATCTGTCTCACTCCATCACCTCCTTATTTTTTTACTCTGATTTTCGTATTTTTCCCTTAATCTTGATACTACACCCCCTTGGCGGATGCCGCTTGTATTACAGAAAGGCCCGCCCCCGGCGTAGATTTTTTATCTTTTCAAAATATAGACTGGGGGGCTTGTTGTCTATCGTTCATGGTCGATGATGCCAATCGGATTGCCATCATCATCAAATAGGCACTCCCGGTCCAGCCCTGATGCATGTACTGCATTGTGGCAATAGATACACAGCAGCTCAAGGTTATTCCAACCATATACCACGCTATCGTCATTCACATTTTCTAGAGTAAGATACTGCTTATGATGCACAATGAATCGAGCTGGTTTCCCACTCCCAACGAATGAACGATTTTGGCATCGCTCACATACATAGTGTTGACTCTCCGCATAAGCGTGTGCTAACTTACGCCATCGCTGGCTGTTGTATATATCCTTACTAAATTCTCGTGCCACAATAGTATCCTTTCTAATTTCAAAACCAAAATTAATTTCAGTTTCAAAATCTGTTTTCATTTCCAGATTTTAGGATGAAAAACAAAAACCACGCTGTTACACGTGGCCGTCTGTTTGCTGTTCAGTTTTCGATGGTATTAGTATAGCACACCCTTCCTGCTTTTTTCGTACACAAATCGTACATGAATCAGTCACGTTTCTGCTCAAAAGTGCTACGAAACTGTCACGGATAAAAAGTTATCCACAATCTGCTATGACTTTTTAAAGAATATCAGTGACGTTTGAAAGGGAATAGCATCCGGCCCGAACATCATACGTGCTAAAGTCTGTAAGGCCTCTCTTGCCCGCTTACGGCAAAAGCCGACACTGCAACAAGTATGGCGAGCCGTGTTCTCCCATGATACCCCATCCATATATCTATCCCGCAATATAAGAGCATCTGTCTCATTGATAGATGCCAAGGATTCCATAGAGCGATCCAGTCTTTTAATCAGTGGTTCAATCTGCTGCAGCTCCGCTTGATACTTTGTTATTTTTTCCTGTAAACTCTCCCGTTGCATATAGATTCGTTCTTCCTGACTGATCTTTTCACCGCCATTGCAACCGCCGGTTGGAGAAAGTGTTGACGCAGTCGGTGCAGCATCCTGCTTCAGCATGGCTTCGCAGTCTTCTATATCCGCTTTCACATTGGCTACATACTGCGAGAACTCCCGATACCTCAACAGATACTCTTTCACCGCATCAATATAGTCATTATGATACACTCTTTCTCCTCCTATCTATAAACGGTGGAAAGCAAGGCTTGAGCTTTTTACTCTCCGCCTTGCCCATATCAAGCTTTTACTTCTCTTACATTTATCTTTAAAAATCCGGCACTCTGTGAATACCACTTCCGGCAGTTGACCTCAATCACTTGCCTATCGTCTTCATAAGCTACCCCATTAAGTGCGTCTAGTACAGCCTTCAGCGTATTGTCTATATCCGGTTTCTTCGCCGGCCGATTAATGTTATGCTGGCAGGCCAGCCGCTTACCTTTCGTATATGACTTCGGAATTTTGAAATAGGCATCAACAGTAACGCTAACATAGCAATCAGCCGGAATGATTTTCCCACCGACAGAAAGAAAGGCCTTACGGATCTGCTTCTCATACTTTGCTGTTTTTGCCGGAGTATATATCGTCCCTGTTTTGCGGCTGAACCTTGGCCTGGCTTTTCCTTGCGGTTCTCCTTCAACTATGAATTCCATCACTTCACCTCAAGATTTCATAAAAACAAGAAAAATACTTTTCCCGCGGCGATTGCCAAATAATGGCTGCATAGGCAACACCTTCAATACATCTTTCGTGCTAATATTGATTTTCCGCTTATCCATGAAGACGACATCCGGATTATTTTTATTGAACCAAAACATTCTGGATCCGCAGCAAGCATCCAAGATTCTTTTCACATCCTCATTCCCTTTCTGATAGCTATCTTTCACGATTAACCAGAAACAGACATAAGAGCACGGCAGCAATCATGCTACCACTCATGGCGCCCAAGAAAAGTATTAATACCTCATTCATTTTCGTTCCCCGAATCAGTCAATACAGCTTTTCCATCTTCAAGCCTGTAAAATGTATCAGTCTTAATAATTTTCTCATTAACTTTAAGGCATTTCCAGTTTTTGTCAAACCCTTTATATCCTCTCATCGCTTGGCCTCCTGTTATTATCTGTAAACCCTTCCAGTTCGGATATTTTTAAGTACAATTCGTTCAATGACTTCAAACCCAGCTTCTTTGAAAATAGCTTTAGCCTGGTGAATTGCTGTCTCCATTCTGGCCGCATCCGCTTCATCTTGCTTCCGTTTTTCTTCCTGCCGGATTGTTTTGTATGCACCAGCATACGTCGGATCCATATATCCTTCTTCGTTCTTAATCATCGGCGTAGCCCTGCCAGTCTCTGATTTTGCCCTTTTACCAGTACTGCATATGGGTTCACCATTTCATAGATTCGACTTCCCAAGGCTTCATCTATATCGGTCATATCTTTCACCATGTATTCGCTACTGAACAGCGTTGTCAGGTGATTCAAGTATCTGGCGTTAATCAGATCAAAGACGACTTTCAGTTCTTCCCGGTCAATATCTACCAACTTTCCTTCCTGCACCTTTCCAGAAAACTTGAACAGGTCATCAATATACAGATTTTGGCAGGTCTTCCATTTATGCATGGCAGCATCATAATCTGTGCTATAGCTTCTAGATGCTTTTACCAGCTTTGGAACTTCCGCCCGGTAGGAAAAATAGTAGTGCGGTTCATGAAAGTGTTTTGTCAGCTCCTGGCACACGGCAATGCAGATGTGGGTCTTGCCCATACCGGATTTACCAAACAGTCCGAATCCAGGACCGCCCGGTTTATGTTCATGCAGATATTGGACAGCCAGGGCCTTCATCTTTCCGGCAACAGGGCTTCTTTTCTCATCAAAGGAATCCAGCGTATATCGCTCGTAGTCTTGGGGAGAGATGCCCGACTGTTTGAGCCTCCGAGCTATCTGCCGCCGCTCCCAGCAATCAGGGCAATAGGCCATAGCTACAGTACCGTTTTCCTTCTCAACGGGTACCCATCCGCTGTTTCCACAACGTGTGCAGTTAATACCGTCCTTGGAAAGTTTTGTCGGTTCTGGCGCATAATGTTTTGCACTTAGCTTCAATTCACTGATGGTGTCCGCAATACTTTCGCTTACTGCTTCCATGTCTAATCACCTCTTTGTCAAAAAGGAATGTTATTTACCTCTTCCGGCGGGCTTTCACTTTTCTTGACGTACCGCCTATCATCGTTTTCTTCTTTCGGTTCATCATATCCGTCTTTCTGCCAACTTCGCAATATCCCGGAAATGTATCTGAGAGATCGTCGTTTTCTGAGTACAGCTCTGTCAATCGCCTTCAGGCAAAGGTCCAAACCATAATCATCAAGAAGACTTGATAGCCTATCACCTTCCACACTGCCACTGATGGGTTTGATTTTCTCTTGATACGAAGCAAATAGTTTTTGTCTTTTCACGTCCGCCGATAGCGCGCTTTCTTTTTTTATTTTTTTATTTACGCTACCCTTACTCTTACCTAACTCTATCTCTAACCTAACCTTACCTGAGGTTCCATTTTGGATACAGGTTGGTTCCGTAGTGGTTCCATTTTGGATACAGGTTGGTTCCGGCAAGATATATTCGCCTTTATCATTGACATCAATCAGACGTGCTTCTTCACAATCTGTAGGTTTATATCGGTCTTTTTTGATGTAGTTATGAATTCTCCAATGTTTAATCACGATTGTTCCGCTATCAAAAAGGATAAGATATTGTTTCGCTATCAATAACTTCATATCGTCCTGTGATGCGCCCACAGTCCTCATAATGGTTTTCGCATTTTTCAAGAATCCGTCATCATCCGCACGCAGCAACAGTTGAAAATACAGGCATTGAGTACTTGTCGGCATATCAAGAAATACATCTGTATCAATGACAGACTTACTCATCATTCTTTTATCGGCCATTGTCTCCCTCCTTTCAATCAGAGATGAGGACGTACCAGCGGCTCGTATTTGTTTCCGCAGGTACTGTCCCTAATTCAATCCAGGAAGGATTATCCTGCATCTTTAAATAAATCACCCTGTGCACGTTCACCATTAATATATTTTTCAGCTTCGTCAATGACATCCTGCAGAGCATTCAATGTTGAGTCTGCAAGAAATTTAGGATCATTATCATCCGTAGCTTTTAATGCTTCCTTCCGCGCAGGTGTGCTAATCGATACATATTCATCTGCCACCGGTATATAGAGATTGAATCCTATCTTGGCAGTCATAAGGCCTAAATCGTCATAAGAGAATGCAACTTCATTCGGAACAATACGATCTTTCATCACATCGCCAATAAAGCACATGATAGCCGCTACATGAGCGGATAAATTCTGAAAAGCACCATAGAATTCGGGGGCAGCTTTTTCTCCTGATTCCATGTAAAAAGATTCAAAAAAGCCCTCGCGAGATTTATCGTAATTAATTTTGATTTTTCCTTTGGCTATCTTTACTTTGGTGATGATAATTGATTTTTCCCGATTCATGATTTCAGCCTCCATTATTCATTTAAAATTTTTTCATCTGCTGATTTATCAGCTGGGATAATTTCCCCGGTTTCCGGGTCTACATTCTGCGGCATGGCTTCTACATCAATAGTCATTGTTTCATCCGGTTCATCTTCCATGTTGTCAGAAATACGAGATTTCACAGTTTCATCTGTAGCAACAGCCTTCACGAAATCTGTAGCGATGGGTGCGTATTTAAGAGCTTGTTTCAACACTGTCTTTTTGGCCATGCTATCAAAGTCCGTCTGCCACGGCCCGTTATGGAAGCTCTTAGATTTCTTTTGGGCAAATTCAAGCACATCCTCATAGCTCATAACTTCAAAGCCGTATCCACCGGTCTTGGTATGCCAGACCGCATAGTACATGGTGACAGAGCCGCGATTACTTTTAGCCGGGATATGCTTTAGCTTCGGTTCCAACCCAAGCTCATACTCAAATTCATCATTTTCATGAACTTCATGGGCCTGGATATCTTTAATTTCTCCAGACCGGTATGCCAAATCAAGAAGGCCCTTATAGCCTAACTGAAATTGGCAAGAATTCCCGTATGGTATCAGGTAAGCTTGTCCAATGGGAGTATTAGGTTCTAGCCCTAATTGAGCGGCCTGCATCATCGCCCCTAAAAAAGACTGTGGTGTGCACTGTTGGAGCTTCGGAGTGCTGGAAAGTGCGGTAAAAACCATTCGGGTAAAGCGTTCCGGGGTAATGACAGAAGGGAGTGCCTTCTTGATTTCCGGTTCCATGGCCTTGATAAGCCCTTTCAGGGACGTATCTTTTTGCTGCATTTCCTGCATCTGGGTATTTCTTTTTGTTAGCCCACCTTTGGTATTCATGATTACTTGTCCTCCTTAACTTCTTTAATAGAAAACCTTCGACTTGCCTTGCCGATTGAAATATATCCAGAATCCTTAAGCATCTGATAAACTTCAGGTGCTGCCTTCTTGACTTTGGACAGTGAGCAGGTTTCCCGTGGGCTGGTCAGCTTCCAGATCACTTGGAAAGAGCCAATGCGACCCCTCTCTGCCTCTCCCAGCATTTCTTTTAGCCGGTTTTTATTCAGATCAATCTGCTCTTGCAGTCTATCCATGATTTCCGTATCGCTGTTGATGCTGGCAATTAGAGTATCTGCTTCTTCCGGAAGCATGATTTCTTCATCCCGACTGTCAGCATACCTGGCAGCCAGTGCCTGGGAGCAGGAAAGGGATCCATCGACCGGCGGAGCAGTCTTCGTCTGGACCAAATTCCAGAATTCTTTTTCAGCCTCAATGAGCGTCCGAATGTCTTCTTCATTCCGTTCAATCCGTTTCCACTTGCTGTCGTTTCCGCCTAGGAGGACGGCAATATACCAGTAATCCGCCCCGGTTACCGCCATGTAGTGTAGACATTGGCAATAATAAGCATCCGGGATTTCGCCATCTTTCCATTTCCGGTATTGGCTACTTCCGGCAGTCTTAATTTCAAGTCCTGCATTCTCACCAACCACTGTGCGGTCTACGTTGGCCAGCATGAACGGATATTCCCTGTTCTGCAAGGTTCCCAGACGCATTACCTTTTTACCGGTCTCCTCCTGGAACCAATCAGCAATATTGGGCTCATTCTTGGAGCCCCAGTAAACACGTTGATTTCCTGACAAGTCCGGAGTCTCTGCCTGCCCGGTCTTTTCCAGCCAAAGTTGATATGGGGACTTATAGGGGTTCAATCCCATAATGACAGCCGCATCACTGCCGCCAATCCCTTTATCTCTTGTCTTAAGCCATTTTTTATGGTCTTCTGCATCTTTTACCGATAAAATCAAGTCGCAATTTGTATACGCCATTTCATTTCCCTCCAAAATTTGTTAAAATAGAGGCGGAATTGATGAGTAAAACTTTTCCACCTGCCTGCCGTTGGTTGCCTCCAGCGACAGGCTTTTTCTTTCTCATAAAGGTCATTATTTACTCTCCTTTACATAAACAATCAGTTTGGTGCCAGGCTGTACATTACCTACATCAGAAATATGGTTTGCTTGCATTGTTCGGTAAATCACACTCCTTACATCCTCCCGGTTATTGTTGATCTTGGAACAAATATCCCAGACGGTTTCCCCTTCATTGACAACTGTGTGGTATTCAATGTACTTCGGTTCGCTAAAAAGAATATCCCTGCAAGACGAGATGCTGACCGTTCCCAGTACGGCAGTTGCTATCAGTAGTCCGATTCTGCCCCATCTGTAATGCCGTTTCTTTCGGATCATCTTATTCACCTCGCATTCAGAAATTTATTAATGAAATATTCCTGCCCTTTCCCGGTTACAAGCGTTGTACGAGTCAGTCGTACGGATCCATCCGGATTATCAATGGCACGTTCTTTGACTTTAAACAGGCCTAACTCTCTCGCTTTTTGTGTCGGCATATTCCTGTCGGCACCGCTTTTCATCAGGTACCCATTATCCCGCATCCACTGGAAGAGTCGTTTCTGACCAATATCCACACCATTTTGATGAAGCAGCTTTGCAAGCATACCAATCAGCATTCCGTCTTTGGATACATTCACGGCATTAGCAAAAGTGACTTTCGGACGATCTGCTTCAATCTGCCGTTCTGCTGCCAGTCTCTTTTCTTTCTCTTCCTTGAGATTGGTCGCTAATTTTATCAGAAAATCGGGAGAAGTAATTGCTTTTTCAATCGTCTCTTCCGTCATGTATGCACCATGCTTATGGATAGCCGGAAGCACATCATTGGTCACCCAGCGTTTGAACCGCTTGGCTGTTGACAGCTTCGAACTGAGGATGAGGCTGTATAGCCCAGATTCATTAATGATGGTCATTACTTGAGTTCCACCAAGGGGGCCCTGAATCGGGGCGTCCTTTTTATCTTCCATGTCAACATGTGTGGCAATGGCATTTCTTGCCTTTGAGTATCCAAGAATTTCTGCTACATCTTTCCCCACAAAATACGGTTCATTGTTAATCGTGATAGTCCGGATATCTCCAAACTCCGGATTATTGAAAATCTTTAAATCATTCATTTCCCTCACCCCCTTTCTCCTTCATCCACTGCTGGTATTCTTCCGAATGACTATAAACGTATTCTTTGATGTACCACATCAACGTATACATGCCGCTTACCTCCTTTTTTTACGCCCAGCTTCCCTGCTATAATCTATATAGAAAGGAGTGGTATTTATGATTCGTGAAATCCCAGTTAATAACATGGGTATTTTTTCTAACTATGAAATAGACGTCCCCACTAGCTGTCCGATATGTGGTGTGGCTTTCGACCCAAAACTAATCTCTGCAACCATTGCAGAAGGTGTTCACACCATGAGTAATAATCTTACAGTCACCTTCCAATGCACCAACTGCGATCACTTTTTCCACATTGATAGAAATGAAGATGGACCCGATCATATATTTCCCGTCATTGCTAAATTAGATTTGCTAAATGACATTACCCATGCTTATCCGGTGTTTGCTGAGATATATCGGCAATCATTACAAGCTCAAGCAGAAAATCTATATCACATTGCCGGAATGGGATACAGGAAAGCTGTTGAACAGCTTGTGAAGGATTACCTGACCCAAAAATTCCCGGAAAAATCAGATGCTATCAAGTCCGAATCATTGGGTGATTCAATAAAAAGAATTACTCTTCCATCAATCCAAGCACTTGCAAAAGCAAGTACATGGTTGGGAAATGATTATGTACATCTGGTAAACAAGCATCCCGATTATGATATGGAAGAGATGAAGAAATTCATCAGGGCTCTTGCTGCATCTATTAATCAGGAAAATACTCTTCAGGAGGCTATGAAGTTCATAGCTGATCATCATTCGACCTGATTGTCCACGTTCCGATGAGACGGCCGCTATCCGTCCAGAAACTAGCGACATGCCTTATCGGATCAGATTCTGTACCGGTTCCCTCAACACTATCCACCTCTATGACAGAAACTCTTTTAACTTTAAAAACCACATTGGTTGAAAATACGGACTTTTTCTTTTCCATCACTCACACCTCCTGCCTCCTCAATAAACGAATAAACTCGTTTTTATGTCCAAAAAAAATATTATCTTTAGAAATTTTATAAACCTTTGGAATTAACTGAATAAAGCTGTATGGAGCATTTGAACTATCCTCTTCAAGCTTGGCTAAAGTTTGATAATGCACGCCAAATAAGGCAGCTGCTTCTTTTTGCGAATATCCAATATTCTTTCTTGCTGCTTCTAGTGTGATTAGCATTTTATCACCTCCTTTATTCTGAATATCATGATAAACGAGTTTATTCGTTTTGTCAATAATAGATAACGTTTTTTTTCGTTTTTCATAATCTACAACTATTGCTATAAACGATTATATTCGTTATAATATACACAGTAGATGAGAAAGAAGGTGACCAAATGCCCAGAAATAAACTATCAAAATTTGATAAAGAGCTCCGAGAACAAATATCAAAGAATTTAAAAAGATATACCGAGGGGCTGACACAGTATCAACTTTCAGATATGACAGGAATACCGGTTTCTACTTTATCTGGATATTTTGCTATGCGCTCAACACCGAACGCCGGTAACGTACAAAAAATAGCAGATGCCTTACATATAAAAAAATCCGATATAGATCCACGCTTCTCAGATAGCCTTCTAAACCAAGAAACAGAGATAACAGAACTTACCCAGAGGGATGAACGTGAAATAGAATCAGACCTAGAGGACATGATGAATTCTGTTTCTTCTGCAGCCTATGAGGGCGATGGTGATATAGAAGATATGGAAGCATTCAAAGCCACTATCAAGGCTGCCATGATGGTAGCAAAAAAGATTGCAAAGAAAAAATATACCCCTAAGAAATACCGGAAGGACTGAAACCTATGGATGTGCAGCGAAAAGTTGTCACTCTAATCCGTCGGTACAAAACAGACGATCCATTCCGGCTTGCTTCATATAAAAATATCCGCATCATGTATGCGGACCTGGGCGGTAAATTTGGCAACTATCTCAAATATAAACGTTCAAAATTTATTATCATTGATGACAGACGAACACCGGAATCCATGCTGCCGTTTGTCTGTGCGCACGAACTTGGCCATGCGCTTTGCACCCCCAATGACAATACCCAGTGGCTTAAGACCTACACCATGAATATCAATGCTGACCGGGTGGAGAGACTGGCAAACATGTTTGCTGTAGAACTACTGTTAAATGACGGGTATCTGGCAGAGCATGAAGGATTCTCTATCTACGCACTGGCAAATTGTAAAGGTGTACCACGTCAGTTTATACAACTGAAACAAACATAAAAAAAGCCCACTATTAGTGAAATAACGGGAAAAGCAATCAATCCGGCATATTGGTTCATTCTCTTAACCATCTTCGCGAAAGATTAGCTAATACTTCATCCAATATGACATGCCCCAAATTGATTGCTTGACATTTTAATTCTAGCATAATTTTACTTTTTTATGAAGAGGAGTAGCCCAATGAAATTAACAAAATTCAGAGTGTTAAATTTTCGTTCTATCATTGACAGCACATGGATTGATTGTGGAAATGTAACGAATATCATTGGCGTTAATGAGGCAGGAAAATCAAACGCCCTGCTTGCTTTATGGAAACTGAATCCAGCAAGAGATGGTGAAATTAATCTTTTAGATGATCTTCCACGTAACAAATATTCCGAATGGAAAGATAATTGTGCTGATAAACCGTTTATCCAAGCATATTTTCAAATTGAAGAAGATACGGAATTGATCAATGCCCTTTCGGAGATCACAAAACATGACAAAGATGAATTGGGCGAACTTTATTTGGAGCGGTATTATGACGGGAGTTATGCTTATCACTTTCCTAACGAAAGAAAGATTACAGAACTACCATCTGATGACATTCTTCAATTCGTCAATAAGAAAAGAACAGATATTAATGGAATTAGTATTTCTACCAAGAAAGAATCTGTGTACAAGACGTCCATTATCAATGCTCTAGATTTAATATTAGGACAGTTAACCCAGAACGCTAGTTTAAACTCTAATGATATAAATAATTTGAAGGAAATATTTTGTATTAAAGAAACGCCTAGCGCTGAATCCACAATATTCCCACTTGTTCAAGAAGTATCAGCAAGGCTGGAAGAGGCTTCGTACAAGTTAAGCATTCCTCCCATTAATATTGATGATAATAAAATATGGGATCTTATTTACAAGCACTTACCATCTTTTGTATATTACTCAAACTATGGAAATTTAGATTCAGAAATTTATCTTCCACACGTTATTGATAACCTTAACAGAAGTGATATCACGGGTGTAGCTGCAGCTAAAGCAAGAACGCTTCGTGTGCTATTTGAATTTATCAATTTGGATCCACAAGAGATTCTTGAATTAGGCACCGATGACCAAAATCTGAATGAACAGCAAATAGGCGAATTAGCTAAAAAGAAAGAGGAACGTACCGTTCTTTTGAACTCCGCATCCGCAAAACTAACCCAAGAATTCCGACAATGGTGGAAGCAGGGTAACTATGTTTTTGACTTACGAGCTGACGGGAAGTTTTTCAAGATTTGGGTATCTGATGATATCCGTCCGGAAAAGATCGCGCTTGAGTCAAGAAGTACAGGATTACAGTGGTTTCTTAGTTTTTACCTAATTTTCCTGGTAGAAACACAGAACGCATTGAAGAATTCAATACTTCTTTTAGATGAAGCGGGATTATCCCTTCATCCATTAGCACAAAAAGATTTGTTAAATTTTTTTAAAAGCTTGTCCAAGAAAAACCAAATCATTCATACCACTCATTCACCATTTCTGGTAGATACTGACAATATTGATGATGTAAAACTTGCCTACGTTGATTCAGATGGACATACAGTCTTGTCAAATAACCTGCGCGCCAATACAAATCCGAAAAAAGACACCTCAATATATGCGGTTTATGCGGCTCTAGGACTCAGTATTTCTGATATCCTTTTGCAAGGATGTACTCCCATTATTGTGGAAGGCCCTTCAGACCAATATTATTTCTATGCCATTAAAAACTATCTGATTTCTACCGGTAAATGGCATCCAAGAAAAGAATTTGTATTTATGCCTGCTGGAGGCGTAAAAGGTGTATCTGCGATAACAAGTATTATCTCCTCTAATAGTGAATTACCTTTCGTAATATTAGACTCTGACAATAGCGGTAATTCTTTTAAGAGTAAATTATTAAAAGAACTGTATCGTGAAGAACCTCAAAAAATACTTTCTATCGGTGATTTTATCAACAAAGAAATAGCTGAAGTTGAGGATATTATCCCTATTCAATACTTGAATAAAGCAATTGATAGAATATTCCGTGATATCGATGATTTTGACTTCGAAGGCATTTACCAATCTGAAAAACCTATAATCCCCCAAATTGAAGAATGTGCTCAAACTCATAACATTTCTTTGCCCACAGGATATAAAGTAGAGATAGCAAAACTTGCTAAAAAGAAACTATCCAATCTTCAGGAAGAACCCCAATTCATGAAGATTTGGCTGGATCTATTTAATAAGATCCAGTAAATATAAAATAAAAAGCCCCTGCCATATCGCAAAATATGACAGGGGAATGCAACCGGTATTACCAGTACCAGGTTGCGGTTATAATCCACCACTTCGGAGGCTGATTATGTTTGTATTATATCATGTTTGCCTCCCATTAGTATATGAGGAGGTATTATTTTTATGATAAAAACAGATAAACCATCAGTAAAAGCTGTAATATATGCCCGGTATTCATCCGATCGACAGCGAGAGGAATCCATTGAAGGGCAACTGCGGGTATGTGAAGACTACGCCCGCCGGAATAACATCACCATTGTTCATACTTACGCAGACAGAGCCATGACCGGACGCTCTGATCAGCGGCCAGAGTTTCAGATGATGATTCGCGATGCGGCCACAATGTCCTTCGATATTGTCCTGGTATATAAACTCAATCGCTTTGCTAGAAATCGTTATGATAGTGCAAGATATAAGCACAAACTCAAGCAATATGGAGTTCGTGTCGTATCTGCCATGGAAAATATAGCAGATGATCCATCCGGGATCCTATTAGAATCTTTAATTGAAGGAATGGCAGAATACTACTCTGCAGAACTGGCTGAAAACGTCACGCGCGGCATGACGGAAAACGCCCTGGAAGGAAAATGGGCGGGCGGTATCGTCCCTTTAGGTTATAAATTGGATGAGAAACATCATCTTGTCATTGATGAACCCAAAGCGGCCATTGTCCGGCAAATCTACCATCTGGCGTTGGAGGGACATAATCAGAAATATATCATTGACGAGCTGAATAAACACCATTACACCAATTCAGCCGGCAGGCCATTCTCCTACAATACACTGCGGGTTATTCTAAAAAACGAGAGATATACCGGTACATTCATCTGGCGGGATATTCGGAAAGAAAATGCTATTCCCGTTATCATTGACAAGATGACTTTTGAAGCTGTCCAGAAACACATGCAATTCAGAAAAAAGAATCATATCCGCTCCTGCAGTGAAGATTTCCACCTTACCGGAAAACTATTTTGTGGCCGATGCAGCAGTAAGATGGTCGGAGTATCTGGTACCTCAAAGCAAGGCGTGCTGTACTACTATTATGCCTGCACCTCTCATCTGAAAAAGAAATGTCCGTCTAAAAATATCCGGCAGGATGCTCTGGAAAATCTCGTATGTGAAGTCACGACACAGATACTTTCTAAGCCAGAAGCCATCAAAGCTATCGCAAAACAAGCTATGAAGATGCAGAAGGACAAAAAAGAATCTCTGGAAATTCAATCCCTCCAAAACCAGATAGCCGATATTAATAAAAAACTCAAAAATTGTATTCAGGCGGTCGAGAACGGTCTTATTTCTGAGACCATGACAAATCATATTAAAAATTATGAAAACCGCCTTCAGGGGTTAAAAGATGAGGTTTCCCGGCAGAAATTACTGGAAGGAAGCATACAATTGACAGAGCAACACATTGAATTTTTCTTCTACTCCATTTCCCGGAAATTAAAAACAGCGGACAAGTATAAGAGCATATTGCTCTCATCTCTCGTCCGCTGTGTAATAGTGCATGAAAATTACATTGAAATTCAGTTCAATTATAAGAACGAACTCCCCATCTTACAGAATCCTGTGAAGGTGGAGAGTTCGTATCTAAATCAAATGGTGACCCAGGAGAGATTCGAACTCACGACCTACCGCTTAGAAGGCGGTTGCTCTATCCAGCTGAGCTACTGAGCCATGTGGTCGGGGCAGCCGGACTCGAACTGGCGACCCCCTGCTCCCAAAGCAGGTGCGCTACCAACTGCGCCATGCCCCGTAATACCGAATAATTATATTACATATACAAAGCAATGTCAATTAATCTTATTCAGATTTTTTTGTGCTTTACATCTTCTTCTTTGACAATTCCCAAGTAAATACACCCGATAATCCAAGCTACATAGTCATCAATAGGAACAGGTACCGTGCGTAGTCCTTTAGGTATAAGCCGCTTAAACCCTTGAGGGGGATTGTATTTCCAGAACCAAGCTTCTCCCATTTCTGTCGTGTACTTTTCATTGACCACCGCTGTTTGTATATTTTTATTCATCGCAGCGAACCAATTGCATACTTGTTTTTTGACCTCTTTGTGGTGTGTTCCGTTTCCAATCACAAAAACATCAATTATATATGCAGACATAATTTCTTTCAGGGTATGCTCAAGTTCCCCGGTCGGGATGATACCTTTCCAAATGAGAGTCCCATCTTCCCGTAAAACCGCCAGCCCTGTTTTTACGGATCCGGGATCGGCTGCAAGTATCATTTATGTTTCCTTCACTACCTCTACATCAATCAGCAAAGGCCCTTCTGAATAAATATCTTTCTTAGCTTTGATAATAAGCGTACATTTGCTGTTATAGGCTTTGACTTTTTCGATAACGTTAAGCAGTTCCTGTCCTTCCAGTTGCCCTATTTTCCCTGTAATCGGGTCAGGAAGTACACCTTTACCCTTTGCGTAATGGTTTAAGTCATTCAGTAAGCGGAGTACCTGTGCATCAGGACGTTTGAGGTTTCCATAGTTGAACATTTCCGCCTTCATAATCGTTTCATTTTTTAAGAAAATCAGGTTATTGTCAAAAACATCAAATTCAACAATAGCGGGTTCTCCCAAAATCAGGTTTCCTGCTGCCACTACACGAACTAATTTTTTATTTTTGGCTTCTTTTACTTTTTCTACGGCAGAATCAAAAGATACTTGTGGCATCCTTACCAGATATACATCTTTATCTTTTACATTCATCCTGTCTTTCAGTAAATTGTTTATATCATTTAATATGCTGCCTAAAACCTGTTCCGATTGTTCTTTCGTCATATTTTCATCGACAACCGCATCGGTTAAAACCTGACCTGCTCTGAACACAACGGTACCTTCTCTGATAGCCGCTATATTTCCGAGAAGAGACTCTTTTTCTTTATTCAACTTGGAAATATTTCCAGAAAGCTCTTCCTTTGTTTTTTCTAATTTTTCAATTTCTTCCGCAGATGCTTCTACTCCCTGCCGAGCTTCATCATAAGCCTTTTGTACAACAGATAATTCTGTTTCTGCATACGCCCGTTGACTTTCTACCCGTTCCAGTTCTTTCGATATATTCTCAGAACGAAGTGTCATATATTTGTATTCTTTATTTCGTTCCTTCAGTTGTTGCTTTCCTTCTTCCAGTTCCTTATTTTTGACTTCAATTTCCTGATTTAAATTTGCCATTCTCTCTTGAAGCCGGCTTAATCCGAATAATGCAACCCGTACATTTTCATTTACTACTGCCAGTGCCGCTATTGTCAAAAAAGATATCAGAATTCCTGAAATAATAGTAACAATAATAGAGGTGTATTTGGGGCGTAAGCCAAAAAGAGAAAGTCTTTTTTTCCCTACCTTCGATCCAATTTTATCACCAAGAAATGCAATGACCCCGCCCATAATCATCAGAACGAGAAACATGGCAATACCAATAAACATATATACCTCCACCTCAATTATTAGCCTTTTTAATAAGGAATACTCCGCAAATACATGCAATAAAATTAGGAAGCCATACCGCTATAAAAGGAGACAACATATGTGCATTCCCCAAAGCTTCCAAAAATGTCATGACCGCATAATATATAAAAATAATTACTACAGAAAGTCCGAAACCGATAGAAGATGAAGACCTTTGTTTTTGAACTCCCAGAGGAGCCCCTACCAGAGAAAAAACAAAGCTGGCCATCGGCAATGAAAACCTGCGATGAATTTCCATATATATCGGTGTTATATCTGCATGAGCTGCCGCATAGGCTTTACTTGCCACCAGCAGCTCACGGATTGTCATTTCATTATAATTCTTTTTTTCTTTTGGAATATCTTCTGGTGATTGGGCATAGGGAATCGCTTGTTTCTTAAAATGCATCATCCGGTTAACTCCATCATCAGACAGGTCATAAATAATCCCGTCCTTCATGATCCATGTACCATTTTCCCACGTGGCGGCCGGAGCGTTTTCCACACGGATCACTTTTTCATTCTGAAATTCCTGCAGAGTTATATTTTCAAGAGTTTTAGTTTCCGGATTATACCGCCTTGCATAGAGTAAGTGTGAAATCTGTCCCTTTTGTATATCCCGCATAATCACATGATTTGTTATTCCGGGATTTAAATTTTGCATGATTTCTACATGAAGAACTTGTTCATATTTTGTATTTGTCCAAGGAACCACATATTCATTAAAAGCAATCGTGCAAAGACTGATTATAAAGGTAATTACAAAAATAGGTTTTGCCAGACGTATAAAGCTCTGTCCCGATGTTCGCATAACAATCAGTTCACTGGCTCCGGACAGCCGGGACGTAGCCATCAAAGATCCCAAGAGAACAGCCATAGGGAACGTATATACAATAATTCTCGGTAATGCAAGAATAAATATTTTAATGGCCGCCAGTGCCGACGCACCATATTTAGTCACATAGTCGGCTATTTTAAGTAAAGTATCTGCGCCTAAAAATATCGAAGTAAACGCAGCGACTCCAAAAAGAAACGGTCCGAGGAATTCTTTTAAGATATATTTATCAAGTATACGCATCAGAATTCCTCCTTATAATTTCTAAATATCATAAACTGAAATTCTCTCCCAGATAAAATTTTCTTGCCAGCGGGTTAACTGAAATTTCTTCTGCTTTACCGCTAAGTAAAATTTTCCCTTCTGATAAAATATAGGCATTATCAACAATTCTCAGTGTTTCTCTTACATTGTGATCTGTAATGAGTATGCCGATGCCTCTCGCTTTCAAATGCATGACTACGCTTTGTATATCTTCTACAGCCAAAGGATCCACACCGGCAAAAGGTTCATCAAGCAAAATAAACGAAGGATCCATCGTAAGCGACCTCGCGATTTCTACACGTCTCCGTTCACCGCCGGAAAGAGCATCGCCTCTTGTATCTTTTACATGGGTAATATGAAACTCTTCAAGAAGAGCCTCCGCTTTTTTTACACGCTCCTCTTCCGTCAATTCTTGTCGCGTTTCCAAGAGAGACATCAAGTTTTCCCAAACAGTCATTTTTCTGAAAATAGAAGCTTCTTGCGGAAGATAGCTGATACCAAACTTATTTCTTTGATGAATAGGCATGCCCGCCAAAGACGTCCCGTCAACAGTAACGTCTCCTTTATCGGGATGTATAATCCCGACAATCATATAGAAAGTTGTTGTTTTTCCTGCCCCGTTCGGTCCCAGTAATCCGACGACAGTTCCTTGGTTTACTTCTATATTCACATCATTAACAACTGTCCGCTCGCCATATTTTTTTAATAATCCATGCGTTTCTATTTTCATTTTTTATCCTTAATTTAAATTCTTAGTTGACATGCGCCTTTTGTGGCATTCCATCTGTGGGAAAGCATTTCGGATAAATCATTCTTCTCATTATTTGCTGCCGGAGGATGTATTCGTAATGACAAGAGTACTTCTTCCTGTCGTTTCAATAATTTTATCAGCATCCCATATAACCAATTCCGGTCCATCGAAAGAATTACCGTTCTGTACAATATGGGCATTTCCTGTCAGTACAAGCTTCCCATCATTTCCATTTATCCCGCTTCTTGTGTAAGTAGCCATATCGCTATAACCGGTCATCTGTCTCGAATCGCTGGTTAAGTTTACTCCGCCGGAAGCAACAATTTCTACCTGTTTCAGATTTCCTTCAATCAAAGGTGACTGCATAGAAGCGTCAGAAAACTCCAAGTAACCGTCCCCACGAATTTTTCCAATCCCGGTATCCGCATTATATGTAACGTCATCCCCTTTAAGAACTCTTCCCTCTGCCCTGTCATTTAAATATACAGAACCTGTTCCATGCACCGTTTTATCATTATATATATATAATTTATCGGCAGTCATAACCGTTTCATCTTTTTCATACCGTACATTTCCTTCCAGCCATGCACTGCGGTCCCCGAAATAATATTGCCCCTTTTGTCCTGTAATCACAGCGCCCTGATTCGCATGAATAACAACATTTCCCTCTGCTGTTGCAACTTTTGAATTTCCGTCATACGTCAATATATCAGCTGTAATATCATCGGCAGACACGGGTATCGAAAAAGTACATGCCAGAACCAGTGTCATGAAAAAAAACTTTAAATTTTTCACTATATGTCCTCCTTCTCGGAAAGCTTTGCATGTCCTTTAGCTGCAATTTTTTCAAGTACCCTGTCTGCGGTAAAGGAATCAGCCGTCAAAACACGACCGTCTTTCTCTACCTTAAAGGGCCGGTCTGTAGATAATATTTGTTTCTTACCGTCATAGGTCAAGTTTTTTGCAGATAAAATCAATCCGTCTTTCGTTTGTCCGTTTATATCTCCATCGAGATAAACCAATTGCTCATTTTTTTTGAGCAATCCTTTTTTGGCTTTAATTTTCAGTTCGTTTCCTTGATTAGAAAAAAAGCCGTCAATTCCCTCTAAATGAACCGTATTTTTGTCTTTTTCAATCTTAACATGATGAGCCTTTAAATTCCATATAACTTGCCCATCCTTTTCCTCACTTAAATTTATGTCATTAAATTCAACTGCTTGTTTAGCTGCAGTTGCTCCCGTACCAGCATTTCCATCCTCTTTGAACAGGAAATAAATTCCCGCTACAACCATTAAGACGACAAAAACAATCAACAGAGTTTTATTCTCTTTCATGCCCGACCTCCCCGTTATTGTTTGTGGAAAAATCAAGTCCCAGTTTTTGTCTTTGCTGCCCATCTAAATTCTGATACATTTCAATTTCATCAGCCTCTGTCCAGAATAAATGCTGGAACCAAAGCCAGTCGGCAGGATTTTCTTTAATAAACGTTTCCATAATTGTCGCCATCTTTTGGGAATTCGTTAAAAGATCTTTTTCTGCATCTCCTGTTTCTTCGTAATAGAAGTGTTTTCCAATACAAATCGTATTCCCCGGCTTATTTTTATTTCTCACAATGAAAATCGGTAATATAGGTGCCTTAAATTTTCTTGCAAAGACCGCCGGTCCTTGAGGAAAAGAAAAAATACGGTTCATAAATCGGACCGGTATTCCTGTTTTATTCCCGTCTTTATCCGATAAAAAACCGAGTATGTAATTTTTTTTCATTGCTCTCGCCGCAGCAATCATTTCATAACCGCCTGCACCGGTAAGAAATATATGCTCCCCTGACTTCGCACGATACTCATTAATAATTTTCATCAGTGCATCATCTTTTTGTTTCTTCCCGATGGCCGACGTGTTATAACCATAAAGAGCCAATCCGGCTCCCAGCCATTCCCAACTGCCGACATGGGCTGTAAGACCTACCACACCTTTATTATCAGCATATGCCGCCTCTAAATATTCCGGGTGGTCAATGGTGATATACCGGCTGAGATTTTCTTTGTCTTCGCATAAACGCGGCATATATAACATTTCCATGGCAGACATTCCTACGTTTTCATATACCTCGTTTAATAACTTTTCCGCTTCCGGTTTACTGCACTTTAAACCCATCATGATCTGATTTAAACCACGTTTTTTTTGCTTATCTATACGATTCATGATGGCAGGACCCAGGAACTTGCCTATGCGTAATATCCGTTCATACGACAAAGTACACAGAATACGGCTGATTCCCTTTAATAATCCGTATTTCAAATAAAATAGCATAATTTCTCTTCTTTCCGGAGATATACAGGTTTTAAATTATTGCGTGTTTAAATTTTCTTCCTTATCATAAAATGAAGAAACAGCTTTTTCCCATTTCCCCTGTCCCGTCAATACCGTTTCTACAAATTCACGGACAGCGCCTCGTCCACCGTTATAATGAGATATAAAATTCGCCCGTTTCTTGTTTTCTGTACAAGCATCAGCGGGGCAACCTGATATTCCTACTTTATCAAAAAGAGGAAGATCGTTCAGGTCATCTCCCATAAAGGCCACTTCATTCCAGGAAATATCAAGTTTTTTCAACACCGCTCCTAAAGACCGGATTTTGTTTCTGACACCCATGAATAAAAAATCAACATTCAATTCTTTGGCTCTGGTATGCACAATTTCTGATTTTCTGCCTGTTAAAAAAACTGTAGTATATCCCATCCGGTGAAGTAATCCGAGAGCCATTCCGTCATGAACATGAAATTCCTTATATACTTCTCCGGCAGAGCCAAATATGAGAGTGCCCGGAGTAAGCGTACCGTCTACATCGAAGGCAAAAAGTTTAATTTTATCTACATTTTTCATCACACAACCCCCTGACGGAGCAAATCGGTAATATGAATCATTCCCACAGATTTTCCATTATTATCTACTACGGGAAGTACAGTAATAGGATGCGGCACATGTTTTTCCATCAGATGCAACGCTTCTGCCGCCAGTTTATCGGGAGTAATTACTATAGGCTTTTTGGTCATGCCTTCCTTTACCGGCAGGGATAAAAAATTTATTCCTTTTTCAAGTCCGCGTCTTACATCGCCATCAGTCATAAGACCTTGAAGCATGCAATTCTCATCAATAACCGAAACCGCGCCTAATCCTTTGTCTGTCATCGCGAAAAGCGCATCTTTAATAGAAGAGTTTTCAAAAATAACGGGATTGTTATCTCCTTTATGCATAACCATTTCTACCGTCAATAACAATCTTCTCCCAAGAGATCCCCCGGGGTGGAATACTGCAAAATTATCTGCCGTAAAATGCATCTTCTCCATTAATGTAACCGCTAATGCATCTCCCAGCGCCAATGCCGCCGTCGTAGAGCTGGTCGGGGCCAAGCCGAGATTATCAGCCTCTTTCTCTGCACCGGCATAAAGAACAACATCTGAATTTTTTGCAAGTGTAGAATTTACATTTCCCACGACAGCAATCATTTTTGCACCGATACGCTTCACAGAAGGAATAATATTTAAAATTTCTCCCGTTTCTCCACTGTTAGAATAAGCAATTATGACATCTTGCGCAATGACCATCCCCAAATCTCCATGGATTCCTTCTGCAGGGTGTAGAAAGAAAGATGGTGTACCTGTACTTGCCATCGTGGCAGATACTTTTTTTGCTATATGCCCCGATTTTCCCATACCCGTAAGAATGACTCGTCCTGACGAGTGACTGATAAGGTTCACTGCATCTTCAAAAGAAGTATCCAATCGGTCAATTAATTTTAAAATTGCTTCTGCTTCATCATGTAGCACTCTGGCAGCTACTTCTAATGATGACATACACCCTCCTTATAAAGAAAATCTCCACTGCTTGTTATATAGTCACGATACAACGGTTCCATAACGATTTCTCTACCTGATTGTAAATAGAACTATTTATCATGCTTGACGATTTCATTGATTGCTATTAAATCCTTTAGCAAACCTTCTAAAGATGATAAGTAAAGCATATTGGTAGAATCTGATAATCCTTCCGGAGGATTGTCATGAACTTCCATAAAAAAGCCGTCTACTCCGCTGGCTGCTGCCGCACGGGCCAGATAAGGAATCATATCACGCTGCCCTCCGGTTGTTGTTCCCATACCTCCCGGCAGCTGTACGCTATGCGTAGCGTCATAAATTACAGGGTAACCGAACTTTCTCATAATAGGAAATGCACGCATATCCACTACCAGATTATGATATCCGAAGGATGCTCCTCTTTCTGTCACCGCCAAATTCGGGTTATGTGCTTCTTCCATTTTTTGTATAACATTGCTCATATCTTCCGGTGCCATAAACTGTCCTTTTTTCACATTTACCGGCTTTCCTGTCATGGCCGCTCCATAGACCAAATCTGTCTGACGGCATAAAAAAGCAGGAATTTGAATCATATCTAAGACTTCTGCTGCCGGCTTTAATTGCGTCACATCATGTACATCCGAAAGAACCGGCACTTGTAATTCCTTTTTGATTGATGCCAAAATTTCTAGTCCTTTTTCTATACCCGGCCCCCTGAACGAATGATAAGAGGATCGGTTTGCTTTGTCATAAGATGCCTTAAATATGTATTTAACGCCAAGTCTGTTACAAATCTTTTTTATTTCACGACCTATCATCAATGTTCTGTCGTAATCCTCTATAACACAGGGACCAGCAATCAAAAACAATTGATTTCCATCAAGCGTAAGATTTCCTACCTGAATCGTTTTCATAAGTTGCTCCTTTTAAAAAATTCATTGGCTTTCTTTAAATCCTCTTCTGTATCAATACCGATATCTTCGGTTTCTATCCGGATTACACCAATTTTATATCCCGTTTCTAAAGCACGTAACTGTTCCAAAGACTCTGTCTTTTCTAATGGTGTTTGTTCCATTTTCGCATAAGTCAGCAAAAAACTGCGCCGATAAGCATAAACCCCGATATGCTTGAGCGGAGGCATGGCAAAGCCCTCTCTCTGATAAGGAATTAAAGCTCGTGAAAAATACAGCGCCTCTCCCTTTTGATTAACAACAACTTTTACCGCCGATGCATCTTGATATTCCTCTTTCTTTAGCGGTGCAGCTGCAGTAACCATATCCAGGTTTTCATGTTCGGTAAGCATCTTTGCCAGGCGGTCGATAACATCCGGATCAATAAACGGTTCATCCCCCTGTACATTAACAATAATATCATAATCTGCCAGTTGTTCTGCTACCTCTGCTAACCTATCCGTCCCGGTCGGATGATTGACTGCAGTCATGACAACACGTCCGCCAAAGCTTTCAACTTCTTCCGCAATATCACGATGATCAGTTGCTACCACAACTATATCAGGAGATTTAGCCAAAATCGCCCGGTTGTAAACACGATGAATTAAAGTTTGCCCTGCAATCATACGCAGCGGTTTACCGGGCAGTCTGGTAGACGCATAGCGAGACGGAATAATACATGCAATTTTCATAATAATTTCTCCCACGCACTCTGAAGTATTTGTCTGTCATGCTCAGAGTACTCCATTTTGATACTTAATACATATACAGGAATCTCTGAGTTTTTCAGTCCCTGCAAATCAATCATTTTAACCGCATCTTTTTCTGTAATTACTAAAATTTCTGCATCGGTGTATTTCAGTTTTTTGAAAACTTTTTTTATATCTTCATTGCTATAAGAATAATGATCCTTGAAAGTAATGTGTTCTACCGGACAAAGTCCTGCTTTTTCTGATGTCCTCCAAAAAGCGCCCGGGTTCCCTATTCCGGATAAAAGAAGCACTTTTGCTCCTTGCCGCTGTTCCAACATATTACAAATCCGCTGTTTTTTCCAATCGCTAAATGAAGTCAGTGCAGAGGGCACGTGATCAGATTCCAAAACAGGAATGTCCCCTCCATATTTGTATAACTTCTCTGTTATTTCATCTTTGGTTTTATCATCGACCTGATTGCTCTTGGTAAGAATAAAAAGATCTGCCCGTGCCAATCCGTCTAACGGTTCTCTCAATAATCCCCGGGGAAGCATGTGTCCGTATCCGAACGGATTTGTACAGTCAACTAAAACGATTTCCAAATCATGCTTTAATGGCCAATACTGCAAGCCATCATCTAATAATAAAATATCCGCCCCTAATTCGATAGCTTTTTTTGCGGAGAGAATTCTATCACGCCCCACTAAAACAGGAACCCCCGGCAAACGAAGTGCCATCATGTACGGCTCATCCCCTGCCATTTTTTGGGCAGCCACTATTTTCTTACCGTCAGAAACTATACCGCCTTCTTTCTCAAAACCGCTTTTGTATCCTCTCGACAAAACCGCCGGATGGATTCCGCAAGCTTTCATCTGCTCTGCCAACTCTATTATACATGGGGTTTTTCCCGTACCCCCGGCCGTTATATTTCCTACACTTACAACCGGAACATCCAGCTTAATTCTTGATTTTAATGCTTTTTCCCGCTTACAGATAACTCCTCTTTTATATACCTTTGCAAAAAACGCCAAGCCGCTTAAAATGACTTTGCCCCCAATTCCCGGAGAAGATTTTTTTTGCAAATCAAGTATAAAACTTTCAAGATTCATGGGGTTTCTCCATCAATTTAATGTTATATTTTTTTGCTAATTTTTCAAAAAGATCTATATTTCTTCGCGTTCCACCCTGATTTTCCCTGACAACTTCTAAAGCAGCTGTTCCCATTTGCTCTATTTTTTCAGGATCTTCCAAAAGCCGGAATAGAATTTTTTCAAACTCTTTTTCATTTCCGGTCATAATGCAGGCACCGCGACGGGAAAGTAAATCAAAAATATCTCTGAAATTGAACATGTGGGGGCCAACCAGAACAGGCTTACCATGAGCAGCCGGCTCCAAAATATTATGCCCTCCTACCTTCACAAAGCTTCCTCCGACAAAAACGACATCTGCAAGACTGTATACGCGTCCCAGCTCTCCGATAGTATCTAAAATAATTACTTCCGGATGCTGTATAATGTCCTCCCCGGTTTTCATTTGAGAACGACGCACGGCCGTAAAGCCTGCATTTTTTACTAAGGAAAGTACGGTAGGAGCTCTTGTGATTTCACGAACTGCCAATAATAAACGAGCATCAGGATACGTATCCAGTACTTTACGAAAAACACGTATAACGATTTCCTCTTCTCCCCGGTGTGTACTTCCCGCTATAATGACAGGACTCATCCCGTCAACGCGAAATTCTTGTCGCATTTGCTGTTTCTCAGCCTCTGTGACTTCTACATATGTTTCATCATACTTAGTATTCCCTGTAATTGTTACTCTTTCCGGCAAAGCTCCCATAGAAATAATATGCTCAGCATCAATCGCCGACTGCATGCAGAAAGCTCTGATTTGCAAAAGCATTCTCGATGTAAACCGCTTAATCAGCGAATATCTTTTCATAGAACGGTCACTGATTCTTCCATTCATCATCATGACCGGAATTTTTTTGTGCCATGCCAATCGTAAAAAGTTAGGCCACAGCTCCGTTTCAATCAGGATAATCGCTTTAGGATTTACAATATCCACAATTCTTTCTGTAATAACCGGTAAATCAAAGGGGAAAAATATATGTCCGTCCGCTTCAGGGATAATTTTTTGAGCCATGCGATGTCCTGTAGCAGTAACAACAGAAACAACCACCATTTCTTTGGGATACCTGTTTTTCAGCTCTCTGACAATAGGGCTTGCCGCTACCACCTCTCCTACAGAAGCGGCATGAATCCAAATCGCATTATGATATGCAATCTGCTCTAATGTCGGGGTAGGCATAATACCCGCACTTTGTTTTAAGCGGTCATAAAATCCCTCTTCAAATATCAGTCGGTATATAAGCACCGGAACTTGGAGTATCCAGTATGCCACCAGGCAAATATTATAAAACCAGTACAAATTAATTAGCTCCTTCCGGTTCTTTCATGGACATGGTGTATAACTCATAGTATAAACCACCTTCACGCATTAATTCATCATGCGTGCCGGATTCTTCTATGTGTCCGTTATTAAGGACAAATATCTGATCTGCATTCTTGACTGTAGACAATCTGTGTGCAATTACAAAAGACGTACGTCCCACCATCAATTTTTCTAAAGCGTCCTGTACAATTTTTTCACTTTCCGTATCAAGTGCGGAAGTAGCTTCATCCAGAATTAAAATCGCCGGATCCTTAAGTATTGCCCTGGCAATCGCTATTCTCTGCCTCTGTCCGCCGGATAGAACCAGACCTCGGTCCCCCACCTTTGTTTCAATTCCATTAGGAAGTCCGCGAATAAACTTTTCCGCATTAGCCGCTTTAACGGCTTCCCAAACTTCCTTATCTGTTGCATCAAGTCTGCCGTATAAAATATTTTCTTTAATGGTTGTATTAAAAAGAAGCGTATCCTGCGGTACAAGTCCTATATGCTCCCGTAAAGAGCTTATCGTGGAATCCCTTATGTCCACACCGTCTATATAAATTCCCCCGCCGGTTACATCATAAAACCGTGGTAAAAGATTAGCTATCGTCGTCTTTCCTGATCCGGATGGCCCCACCAATGCAATCGTCTGGCCCGGTTCTGCCACAAAGTTCAAATCCGTCAACACCGGATTTCCCGCTTCATAGGAAAAAGATACGTGTCTTGCTTCCACACGACCCGCTTTTACCTCTATATCTTTAGCATCTTCCTTGTTTTGTATTTCCGGTTGTTCATCTAAAATTGAAAATACCCGATCCGCCGCGGCCAGTGATTTCTGTATATTTCCCACACTTTCAGCCACCCGTCTGGTCGGGTTCGCAAGATTAATGGCATAAATAAGAAACGCAATTAATTCACCTGTTGACATAACACCGTCAATTACAGATACGCCGCCATACCAGATAATGGCGCAAACAGCAATGGCTGCCAAAAACTCCACAAAAGGAGTCATCTGGCTCTGCTGGCGGATTGCACGAACAGCAGCCGTGAAACTCAGTTTATTGATTTTTCGGAAACGCTTTTCCTCATAAGCTCCCCTGTTAAAGCTGCGGACTATACGTACCCCCTGAATTGTTTCTTGAAGCATGGAAGTAACATCCGCCAAGGTTTCCTGAACATCTTTACCGCTGTTATGAAGCTTCTTCCCAAAAAATTTAATCACATAAGAAACGAGAGGTACGATAATCAGACATAAAACTGTCAACTTCCATTGCAGATAAATCATCGACCCGAAAGAGCCTATAAAAATGGCACTTTCCTGCACTAAAGTTATAAAATCGGTAACGATAGCTGTCTGAAGGGCCGAAATATCATTCGTTAAGTTACTCATGATATCCCCGGTACGCCGCCGGTCATAATAAGCAATAGACAGTCGTTGTAAATGGTGGTATAAGGCATTCCGTATATCCATAATGACCGCCTGACCTATGTACCCCATCAAATAACGATGTCCGAATGTGGTCAGAGCTCGTATAAAGAATGTTGCCAAAATCACAACAATAATGATATAAAGCATCCCAAGATCTTTATTTTCCAAAACCCGGTCTATCACATCTTTAATAATCCAAGGGACAACTAAATTCGACAGTGAAACAAGTATCATAAAAAATACAGATAACATGAGAAGTTTTTTATAGGGTTTTAAGTAAGATAACAGACGTTTATAACCATCCACTTTATTTTTCATTTTATTCTCCTGCTGTTTTCAGTATAAGGCGGGCCGTACGCTTTACTGCACCCGCATCCCCCAGCCTTTTCCGGACCTCTTGGATTTCATTTATATTTCTTGCCCGTATTTGTTCATCAGTAATCCAGGGAACAATAATACTTGCTACATTTTCTGCTGTCACCTGATCTTGTAATAATTCCGGAGTTACTTCTTTTTGTAATAATAAATTAGGCAATCCTGCATATTTTACTTCCACTACATGCTTGGCAATAAACCAAGTAGCAGGTGCCAATTTATAAATAAGAACAGTCGGCAATTGCATCAAAGCGGTTTCCAGGGTCGCAGTCCCAGAAGAGGCTATACAGGCTGTACAAATTTGCATCAAATCATATTGCTTTCCCTCTGTAACAGTAACCGATAATTCCGGATATTTCGATAAAAAACTTTTTAAGAACTCATCAGAAATCGTATCTGCCTTAGGTAAGTAAAACTGACACTCTGCTTTTTCCGAAATCAGCTTGCATGCATCAAGCATGACAGGCAAAAGACCGGACACTTCATTTTTCCGGCTTCCCGGCATAAGAAGAATCCTTTTTTTATCTTTCTGTCCGCCAAAATATTCCATCGCTTTCTCAAATGACATGGATGTTTTCACTGTGTCTGCCAAAGGATGCCCTACAAAAGTAACGGGTGCACCCGCTTTTTTATATGCCTCTGCCTCAAAAGGAAATATAGAGGCCACCTGTCTTACATCACGGGCAATCTGTTTGGCTCTTCCTTTTTTCCATGCCCATATGGTAGGTGCAATATAATATACCACCGGTATACCCATTTCTTTTGCCGCATGTGCTATTTTCATATTCAGACCGGGATAATCTATGCATACAAGAACATCCGGTTTTTCATTTACCATCGTTTCTTTTAAAAATTTTATTAACTTAAAAAAAAGAGGTAAATGTTTAAGCACCTCTACAAAGCCGATAATCCCGAGATGCTCTATATCATATACGATACGCACTCCCGCCTCTCGCATATTTTTTCCGCCCATCCCAAAAATATCAACTTGCGGATTTTCTTTTTTTATTTCTGCCGCTACTGCAGCAGCATGCATATCACCGGATGCTTCTCCGGCGGACATCATAATTTTCATAATGATCCTTGTTCCACCGCTAATATAACAATTCCTTCACGCTCTGCCAGTTCCAATACCTTTTCCTTTTCGGCAAATAAAGTTCTATGTGCTTCTATAGCAAGAACTGTACATTTACTTTCTAACATAGATTTCAACGTCGTCAGTCCTATGGCAGGAACATCAAAACGGGAATCTTGTCCCGGTTTGGCGGTTTTAACAACCACCGCTCCCTCCCTTGCCAAAAGGCCTCCCCGCTTTATACATGCATCTGTTCCTTCTATCGCTTCAACCGCCATGACAGCCCTGTCTTTTACTACTACAGTCTGCCCCAGATCCATTGCACCGATTGTTTTCGCCGCATCAAATCCGAATTTAATATCTTCCCATTGATCTTTTGTGGGTTGTTTTTTTGTAAAAACTTGCGGCCCCGGCATTAACGGTTTCAAGTATTTTGTCTGGTCAAGAACAGAAATTCCATCTTTCTTCAGCTCGTCCACAATTGCCAGCGTAATGGTATCATCTTTAAAATTTTGTTTTCTTAAATAGTTTAACAATCTTATAGCCCGTAAATCCGGCATTACATGATCTTTATAAAGCCACTCTTTCGTCACTTTGCCCAGAAGAGTAACTTCTTTCACATTTTCTTTCACAAGGGTTTTAATAATTTTATTGAGCTTAAAAGCACTGATTTCATAATATACATCTGCTTTTTCCTTTAACTCAGGATTGGTGCCGGGAATTACAGCAATACAAATAACCCGGTAACCCTGTAAGCGGGCAGCCTTTAAAAACTCTCCCGGCAACGTTCCTATACCGGCAAGCAATCCTACGTTTTCCATTCTTCCTCCCTGACAATTAACATTATCTTATTTTACCATATACAGCTCATTTATGGATTTTTCTATATCCGTCGTTTGAAATCCATAAATAGAAAAAACGCATAGATACCCCTAAGCTGCTTATCAATTATGCATAGTTACTCTTATAACCTTGAATGATTTAAAAACCCAATGTATACTTAAAAAATATTATTAGTAAAAAGGGGGAATTCATTTGTTTACTCAAATCAAAAACATTCTTTCAAGTGTTGCACTTATTAAGCAAATAGCAGTAGGTCTTATTATCGGCATTCTTATTGCTGTCTTTGCACCGCCTGCCATTCCCGCGGTAAAAATTTTCGGCGACTTATTTGTTAAAGCATTAAAAGGTGTCGCACCGGTTCTGGTATTTTTCCTGGTCATGAATGCAATGGCACAGAAAAAAGAAGGAACGAACGACAACATGAAGCCCGTAATTATGCTCTATGTTATCGGTACATTTCTTGCGTCCTTAGTTGGCGTATCATTGTCGTTTCTATTCCCCACAACACTCCATCTCCAGGTAGCGGCAGATGCCAAATTGGCACCGCCCTCCGGTATCATTGAAGTTCTGCACAATGTCATTCTTTCTGTCGTAGATAATCCTGTAAATGCTCTCCTCAATGCCAATTATATCGGCATTCTTACCTGGGCTGTTATTCTCGGTCTTGCTTTAAAAAGCTATGCAGGCGGTACGACAAAAGGTACTCTTAATGATATCGCCCAGTCTATCACGAAAGTTGTTACCTGGGTTATTCATTTTGCTCCACTCGGCATTATGGGACTTGTTGCTGATTCTGTCGGCACAGCCGGTGTTGATGCACTTCTGAGCTATATAAAGCTTTTAGGTGTTCTTATCGGTTCTTACTTCTTAGTTGCCTTAGTCATGAATCCGTTGATTGTATATGTAAAAGTAAGAAAAAATCCATACCCCCTTGTTTGGACAACTATCCGGGAAAGCGGCGTATATGCATTTTTCACAAGAAGTTCTGCCGCTAATATTCCTGTCAACCTGACTCTTTGTAAGCGTCTCGGATTAAACCCAGACACATTCACCATTTCCATTCCGTTGGGTGCGACGATTAATATGGCAGGCGCTTCAATAACAATTGCCGTTCTCGCTCTCGCAGCAGCCAATACACTAGGTATTGTTGTAGATCTTCCTACTGCACTTCTCTTATGCCTGATTTCCACAGTCGGTGCTTGCGGTGCTTCCGGTGTAGCCGGCGGCTCCTTACTTCTTATCCCGGTTGCCTGTGCTTCTTTTGGTATCAATAATGATATTGCTATGCAAGTTGTAGGTGTCGGATTTATTATCAGCGTTTTGGAAGATGCATGCGAAACAGCACTTAACAGCTCCAGTGATGTACTTTTTACCGCTACTGCCGAATTTGCCGAACGTCGTAAACTCGGTACTCTTAAAGCGGAAGATATGGTACCGCATAATTAAAATAACAAAAGCAATAAAAAAGCATTGGGAAACCCTCAATGCTTTTTTATTGCTTTTTATTTGGAGAAAGCGCCCTTTGTTTTTAATTCCACATCACAATATTTCAAAATAAAACTATCAATATAAGCAGCAGCTTCTTTAAATATTTTATTTTTAATCGCCTCATTGAACCCGCTTCCCCAACGATATAGCAAGCATTTCTTTAAAAACTCTTGCGCCGGCACAGATAGCGCCGACTCCTCCATAACGCCTTCCCCGGCAGGATCAAATCCTGCTTTCAACAAAAGTTTGACCCCTATAATAAAAGCGGCCACCATTTTATTTTTCTCTTTAGCTTCCAGAAGCCCGTATTTTAGAACTTCATAAGCTTCGATATTTTCCTGCTCCTGAGGAAACAATTCTTCTGCCAGCTCTATGACATAATACCAACATTGCATGTCTTCATAAGAAAGTGCCATCATATCTAAAATTTTTTCACTTTCATATTGCATCATTACCGGATGGTCACCTGTACCGGTTACCGTAAAACGCAAGAAAGTAAACGGAAGCGTTCCGCCGGTTCCGCATTTAGATATAACACTCTGCGGAATATATACCCATATACGCCCGACAGAATATGTGAATATATCCGCCACTTTCCCCCGTCCCCCGCTTTTACGGGTTCTCAGAAGAATCCCCTTATAATTTGTCACCGGGTACGTCGTCGCCATTATTTTCCCGCCTTTGTGCACGCTCTGCCCTGACACGGACAACCCGGAATCCATCCATGCGGAGCACCGTAAAACACCATCCGCCGAAAACAATATGGTCTCCCACCTTCGGAATCCGTTCAAGATGAGAAAAAACAAACCCGCCGATCGTATTATTTCTTTCCTCGTCTGTCAATGCTATTTCTAATTTTTCAAATACATCGTCGAGAATGACGGTCCCGTCAAATTCATATAAAGAGTCATTGATTGCAAGAATTTCCATAGGAGCCGGATCCTCATTCTGCGGCAAGGCTCCCACCAGTTCTTCTGTCAAATCTTCTAAAGTCACAAGCCCGGATGTGCTCCCGTATTCATCAACCACGACGGCCAAATAAATTCTTCTGTTTTTCATCAATTTCAGCAAAGCCGCTGCCGGCATGACCTCGGGAACGGTAAGAATCTCCCTCATAATCCGTTTGATATTATATTCACCACGCAAAAGACTTTCCAAAAAATCTTTTACATGGATAAACCCGAGCATGTGATCTTTATCTTCCAAACACACCGGATAGCAGGTATGGTGGGCTTTGGAAATAATCCGGCGCATTTCGTCCATGTCATTATCAAAATCCAGAACCACCATTTTATTTCGCGGAATCATTACATCCCGGGCATCAAGATCAAAGAAATCAAAAGAATTTTTTATGAGTGTATTCTCAAGAGCATTGAGCCGTCCGCTTCGATGACTTTCTTCTACAATACACCTGATTTCATCTTCCGTATAAGTAAAATTAACCTCATCACGAAAAGGCAACCGCCTCATATCCAATATTTTTTTTACTGCATACAACCCGATACGTGTAAACGGTTTAAAAACCGCAGACAGAATTTTTAAAAACCAGATATGGGACGCCAGCATCGGAAGCGGCCGGACAAGAGAAACTGAAGCGGGAAGCAGTAAAGTAAATATCCAAAACAGCAAAAGAAAAGTCACAAAAAGAAATGCAACTGACCCATACAGCAGACCTTCCGTGACCATAAACCGGCTCTGTTTGACCAGAATACTAAGCTCCGTCATTACCCGGTATAAAGAAAACATGAATAAACCGCTGCACAAAACATGTCCGATTTGCGTTCCTGCAATCACTTCCGACGTTTTTTTGTAGTAAGGGGCTACTTTTTTTACCAATTCCGTATCCAATTCATCATTGTTCTCAATGTACTTTTTTCTCATTCTTGCAAATGAAAAATTAATAACTGTACACATATAGTGAATGAATGCCGCAAAAAAAGTAATCACACACCAAATAACGACCCACTCATAATGATTATTAATAAGTCATTCCTCCCTGTCTGAAATCTCACTTATGCTCTTTATACCCGAGCTCCCGCAAGATATAATCCTTGTTTTTCCAATCCTTGCTTACCTTAACCCATAAGTCAAGAAATACCGGTGCACCGATAATGTTTTGTATTTCTTCACGGGCTTCTTTTCCCGCTTCTTTTAAAAGTATGCCGTTTTTACCGATGATAATTCTTTTTTGGGAATCCCGCTCCACATAAATGGTACAGCGGATATAAACTTTACCGTTCTCTCGTTCCGTAAATTCTTCAGTAAATACGCCAATCGCATGAGGAACTTCTTCTTTTGTCCGCAAAAGCAGTTTTTCTCTGACTACTTCTTGTACAATATTCCGTTCCGGTTGGTCAGTTACCATATCATCAGGAAAATATTTCGGACCTACCGGCAAATATTTCTCAAGGATTTTGGTAAATTCTTCTATATTCTCCCCACTTTGTGCAGACAGGGGTATAATTTCTGCAAAAGTATAAATCTTACTGTATTGGGCAATCTTCTTTAAAATCTGCTCTTTTTTTATCAAATCAATTTTATTTAAGACAAGTATAACCGGAACTTTTTTGCCCTGAAGCAAACTTAATATATATCTGTCACCGGCCCCCAGCGGATCATCACAGGCACAAATAAATACTATAATGTCCACTTCATCAAGAGCATCTACCGTACTCTGGCGGATTACTTGTCCCAGCTTGCTTTTCGGTTTATGCATGCCCGGCGTATCTAAAAATACGACTTGGGAGTTCTGTCCGTTCCACACTCCGGTAATTTTATTTCTTGTCGTTTGTGCATGAGCGGATACAATGGATATCTTTTCTCCTAAAACAGCATTCATCAATGTTGATTTCCCTACATTAGGACGTCCTACCAAAGCAACAAATCCGGAATGAAACTTTTCTTCGACCATTACTATCCCCTTATTTATCTCTTAACATCACTTGCGGAGAATGCACATGGCAGCAAATCTTCTCCGGTAAATATTTTATAATCACTGCAGGTTTTCGCTGTAATAACGAGCGGTATATGAAATTCAGAAATCACTTGACGGCAAATTCCGCAAGGCATCGTAAAATGTTCTTCACTTCCGGTCACCGCCAAAGCCATAATTTTTCCCGCCCCCATGGCAACCGCCGCCCCTATAGCATTTCTCTCCGCACACATTCCTGCCGGATAGGAAGCGTTTTCCACATTACAGCCCTGGTAGATTTCTCCGTTTTCCCCGAGGACAGCTGCACCGACCGCATAATTTGAATAAGGCATATATGCATTTTTTCTTGCTTTTACGGCACGGGAAATCAGTTCCTCTATTATCTTTTTATCCATTTTCCCGTTTTCCTTCTGTCAGCACCCGCTCCAATCCGCAGGCACTTAATATTTCTTCTTCCGCAGCACGCATTTTCTTCTTGTCTTCCGCTTCATAGTGGTCATAGCCCAGAATATGTAAAAATCCGTGAACAGAAAGATACGCAGTCTCTCTTTCTTTACTGTGTCCGAATTCTTGGGCCTGCGCTTCCGCTCTGTCAAGATTAATAATGATATCCCCCAACACATTCTCTTCTTCAGGAATATCTTCTTCATCCTCATTTAAAGCAAAAGAAAGTACATCAGTCGGTGCATCTACATGCCGGTAGGTTTTGTTCAATTCATGAATTGTATCCGCATCACAAATAAGAACGCTGATTTCGGCGTCATCTTTTACATTTTGAAGCTCCGCGCCTTTCTCCAAAACCGTAACAATCAGTTTTTCTAATTCTTCACTGTAAAATTTCATATCACTGTAATTAACCGTGACGTCCATTGTTTTCCTCCCCATGATGTTTTCGTTTTGCTTCTTGTTCATACGCATGAATAATTGCTGCTACCAAATCATGACGAACTACATCTTCTTCTGTAAACCTCACAAAAGAAATATCCGGAATATGACGTAATACCCGCTGTGCATCTGACAATCCGCTCTTTATATGCTCCGGTAAATCAATTTGTGTAATATCTCCATTGACTACCATTTTAGACCGGAAACCCAGACGGGTCAGAAACATCTTTAACTGTTCTACTGTTGTATTTTGCGCTTCGTCGAGAATAACAAACGCCTTTTCCAACGTCCGTCCTCTCATATAAGCAAGCGGTGCCACTTCGATTTGTCCTTTTTGCTGTAACTTTAAAAATTCTTCCGGCCCGAACATATCAAGAAGCCCGTCAAAAAGCGGCCTTAAATAGGGGTTGACCTTTTCTTGCAAATCTCCGGGCAAAAATCCCAATTTCTCTCCGGCTTCCACAGCAGGTCTGACTAAAATAATTTTCTGTACATCATGATTTCTCAAATAAAAGGCTGCCAGTGCCACTGCCAGGTAGGTTTTCCCCGTTCCAGCCGGCCCTATACCGAATGTAATGGAATGATTCCGTATCGCATCCAGATATATCTTTTGCCCTAACGTTCTCGGACGAATAAAGTCTCCGTTTTTTGTAATATTGACAATATCTTCTTCCATTTCTTTCAAAATATGGAATTTATCTTCATCAAGAAGCCGTATAATCATTCTCACCTGACGGTCGGACATACGGATTCGTTGCTTAACCATATGAAGAATCCGATCAACAACCGCCATGCTTTTTTCGACATCGTCCGGCTCTCCGCTGATACGAATCATATTTCCGCGTCCGAAAATATCCGTCCTGTAATGCGTTCCGATGATAGCAAGCCACGAGCTGTCTCTCTCAAAAATATGGCTGGCACTTTTTAAATCATCAATTATCACTTCTTTTTCTACTTGCTCTTTAATAAGCGTCACCCTTTCTTATTTATCTTCTTCCGTAAATTGACGGACTGCTGCTCCGTTTAAATAATGACAAGCAGATCCCTGCACTATATTTCTTTTCTTCATCATGGTTTCAATATATTCTTTGACTTCCCACCAGGGACGACCCTCATGAATCGAAATTGTCCTGTCAGATGCCCTTCCTACAATACGTTGGACTGCTATATCCGGCCTTATCAAAGATAAAATAAGGATAACCCGTTCTGCATATTCCTGCTGCGGCAGCAGCCGAAACTGTCCCTTTTCATACATAGATGCCAGAATCGTATCTTTCACAATATAAAGTGAATGAATTTTTATTTCCGTTACAGGAAGAACAGATACCAACTTTGCCATTTCTTCTATATCAATTCTATCATCCCATGGGAGATCGGCAATCATATGGGCACATAAACCGAAATGATACCTGCCTATCCTGATGGAAGCATCTATAAATTCTGCCACTGTATGCCCGCGACCTATTTTTATGAGAGTATGGGGATTCGCACTTTGAAGGCCCAGTTCTATAGTCACATCAATTCCGTACTTATCCTGTACGTCCTTCAGAATATCTAAATACTTTTCATGAATACAATCCGGACGCGTAGAAACGGAAAGTCCCACAATATCGGGATGCCCGGCAGCTTCTTCCGCCCAGGACCGGAAATTGGCAAGAGTTGTATACGTAGCCGTAAAGTTTAAAAAGTAGGCAATAAATTTTTTTGCTTTATATTTCTTTCCTATATGGCTTATGCTTCGGTTAATTTGTTCCGTGATTCCTGTTCCCGGTGCATTTATTTCATAATCTGCCCCGATAGATCCGCAAAATATACAACCTCCGCTACCCAATCGCCCGTCCCTGTTCGGACAAGTCACCGGAATTGCTATGGGGATTTTATATACTTTCTCTTTATATTTGGTTTTTAAATAATTTGAATAGGTTCTGTACAGCTCCATAAAAATTCCCTTTTGTTCTTTATTATATAATTATATAACAAAGACTAATTGATTTACACAAAAGAAATGCTTTTGTACAATATAAGAAGAAAATAAAGGAGTTATATAAATGATTCGTATCCAGACATCACAACTTGCCATTTTACCGGGAAATGTACGTGATAATTTTGCAAATATTATTGAAGAAATAAAAATTGCAAAGGAAAATCACACAGATCTCCTTATTCTTCCGGAATTGTGTCTTTCCGGTTATATGATCGGTGATTTATGGGATCAGCCTGCTTTTTTAAGAGAATGTGAGCGTTACGGAGAAAAAATAGCGAAAGCCTCCCAAAATATGACTATCATTTTTGGAAATATCGCTGTCGACCGGAATAAAAAAAACAGAGACGGCCGTTTCAGAAAATATAATGCTGCCTTTATAGCTTCTGACGGAGCATTTATTCACGGTAAATTACCGTATATCATCAAAACCCTACTCCCCAATTACCGTCAATTTGATGAAGCACGCTATTTTACAACTTTATATGACGTAGCAAGAGAAGATGGTGTTTCCGTAAACGATTTGCTATGTCCTATACCGCTTTCCATCGGGGGACAATCTGTAAAAATAGGCGTCTTACTCTGCGAGGACAGTTGGGATGAAAATGCTCCTTTTTCCCCAATGTCTGTTTTAGCTAAAAAGGGTGCCGATATTCTGGTCAACCTTTCCGCTTCTCCCTTTGCCTTGGAGAAAAGCGAAAAACGGCACCGCCTGTTTAAAAATTCACTGTCCCGCCTGCACCGTCCCCTCCTGTATATCAACCGCCGCGGCTTCGAAAATAACGGAAAAAACTGTTACGTCTATGACGGAATGTCTGCTGCTTATGATTCGGACGGGCATTTATTATTTGAATCTGTGCCGTACCAAGAAAAACGGAGCATCTTTCATTTTGACACAATGACAAGACAAATCATTCCCGAAAAAAAATTTACTCCCGGTTACGGAAATTTGCTCCTTGCCTCCCTTCGCTACGGCATCAAGGAATTTTTATCTTCCATCGGTACAGAAAAAGTAGTCATAGGCATTTCCGGCGGTATAGACTCTGCTGTCAATGCCGCTCTTTACAGGTCAGTTATCCCGGGAGAAAATCTTCTGCTTGTCAATACCCCCAGCATATTTAATTCGGAAACAACAAAACGCTTAGCTCGTCAGATATCCGGAAATCTGGAAACATATTTTGCAGAAATTACCATCACTCCATTCATAGATGCCTCTGTTGCCACTCTCGACGGATTGAAAATCACTTCTCCTACCGGAGAAAAAACATTACATATTTCTGATTTCATGAAAGAAAATATGCAGGCCCGTGACCGAAGCTCCCGCATTTTATCTGCTCTTTCGGCAGCCTTTGGCGGTATATTTACTTGTAATGCCAATAAGACAGAACTGTCCGTCGGCTACGGAACACTGTACGGGGACCTCGCCGGAGCACTCGCAGCGACCGCCGATTTGTGGAAACATCAGGTTTATGAATTGGGAAACTCATTAAATAATTTTTACGGGCAAGATGTCATTCCCAAAGAAACTTTTTCGATAAAACCCAGTGCCGAATTGTCCGAAAATCAAGATATTAATAAAGGTCTGGGGGACCCTCTTATTTATGAATACCATGATTTTCTTTTCCGTGCTTTCACAGAAACCTGGCAACGGGTAACTCCTGAAGAAATTCTCCTCTGGTACAGCCAATCTTGCTTGGAGAAAAAAATCGGTGCAAAAATTGATATAGATACTGTTTTTAATACACCAGACGCCTTTATTGCCGATTTAGAAAAATGGTGGAATCTTTTCTCCGGATTCGCCGTAGCCAAGCGGATACAATCTCCGCCACTGCTCGCTGTCAGCAGACGTTCTTTCGGAAACGATTTGCGGGAATCACAAATTCACCCTTATTATACAGATTCATATCTGGATTTAAAAAAGAAAATTCTTTCAAAATAAAAATCCCTCCTTTGAAACAGGAGAGATTTTTTATTAAGCAGAATTATAATTCTTTGAAATACGGCTTAAAGCTGGATTCGTGGATATTTCCTTTTTTATCACCGTCATGCTTCTTTGTCTTGCGCCCGGAAAAATGATCTTCTTTTTTTCGACGGTCGTGTTTTTTTGTTTTGCCGCCACTTTCGAAACGTCTCCGCTTTTCGCCGCGGTGCCCTTCCCCATCAAAACGACGGCGCCCGCCAGCATCCCGCCTTTTTTTGAACTGCGGCCGTTCTTCCGTAATATTTACCGGTGTTACATCCGGATGTTTTGTCAAAAGCTTGATGGCTGCTGACACTAACGACACC
>OGSY01000099.1_pt1 | contig 70597 bp, 86 predicted proteins | sample 1574281 | NCBI WGS metagenome assembly OGSY01 (sample SAMN03295855, study PRJEB24534) | human gut metagenome | isolation source: fecal sample 5 from infant 8 | host: Homo sapiens | place: USA: Pittsburgh, PA | collected 2014-07
ACATAAGGGTATGTAAAAAATAAAATTTAGTTAAAAACAACAAAAGCAAGTTTTTAGAATTTTTGTTATACAATATATGAAATATTTTTATCAGGTGTTTTATGCAAAAAGTATTGATTAAAAATTTAGGTCCCATAAAGAATGCTGAAATTTCTATAAAGCCGTTTGTTGTATTTATAGGTAGAAGTGGCAGTGGAAAAAGTGTAGTTATGAGAACTATAAGTATGCTGAAATGGGTTTATAAAAAAATGCAATACAAAGCTTTTTTAAAAAATTCAAAAATAAAAAACAACGCCATAAGATTTAATTTAACTAGATTAAAAAAAGATAGTATGTTGGATGATTTTATAAAACCAGATACTTATATAGAATTTTTTGACGACAACACATCTATAATAAAAATAGAAAATTTAAAAATAAAACTAAATTATAGAAGCATAACACCAAAAAATTTTATTAATTCAAAAATAGTTTTTTTAAATGATTCGAGAGTTGCGTTGCCTGAAATTTTATCAAGTGCAGGTGGCAGAAAAGCAAAATTTTCATACTATACAAGTGATATTATAGATAATTTTTATCAAGCTACTAATTATTCTGATTTGAATGAATTTAAAATTTCAACTTTAAATATCGACTTACTAACAAGAAAAAAAGATGAATATAAACAATTTTTTATAAAAAAAGATAACGATATTGTGAAATTTGATAGCTCAAGTTCAGGTGAAAAAAATGTAAGTATCATAGAACTTATAGCCAACTTTTATGCAAAAGATTATGATTTTAGCGAAAGTTTCACTAAAAATTTAATAGAACTTATAACAAACAATATTGATATAAAAAATATAGAAAACATAAAAAACTATATGAAAAAAAGTAGTTTTTCAAATTTGCTTGATATTTTTATAGAAGAACCGGAAGCAAATTTATTTCCTATAGATCAAAAAAATATGGCCTATTTTTTATCTTCACTTGGAAAATGTCACAATAAGCCAAATGTGATTTTTTCAACCCATAGCCCTTATATATTGACGGCTTTAAATAATTTAATATATGCAAAAAATATAATAAAAGAAAAACCTGAATTAAAAAATGAAATTTGCAATATTATAGATGAAAACAGTCTTTTGGATTTTAACAATTTGGCAGTTTATTATTTGGATAATGGTGATATTTGCGATATTTTAGATTATGAAACAAATTTAATCAATGCCGAGCAGATAGATAAAGCTTCAAATATAATTTTAGATGATTTTGATAAAATTTTTAACATTCAAAATGCGAGTAAATATGAATAGGTTTATAAAAGATTTATCTATTCATAAAGGAACTGTTATTTCTATAAAAGAAAACAATAAACAAATTATTTTTGATTGTGGTTGTGCCGGTTTTTATCAAATAAAACTTGATGATTTTATAGATAATATTTTGGCCCACAACCAAACAAGATGCGATTATATTTTATATGAAAATGATGAAAAATTAGCACTATTTATTGAATTAAAAGGTAAAGATTTAGAGAAGTCTTTTTTGCAAATTTTATCAACTTCAATTTTTGTAGAAAATGTAGATAAAAAATATGCCGCTATCATCTACAAAGGTGGTATTCCACAAGCTCAAACAAGAATACAACGATTTAAAGCCAGATATAGTAAAAATTTTATAGATATTTTTATAAAAACAGACATTTTAAAATTAAAATTCCAAAATAATCAAATCATGAAAGCCGATTAAATATTAATTTATAATATTTTATTTCTAAAGTTTACAACTTTGATAATTTTTTGATTTAGTTGTGCTATTGACTGTGTTGTAAGTTTTTAAATGACCAGTCAAATCTAATCTTTAAATAATTTTGAAGATAGTTTATTTATTATTTCAAGCTTTTTAGTATCTTTGTGCATTACGGCAAAGCTCGAAAGACTTGATAAAATGATTTTAGAAGTTTTCTCATCCAACACAGTAGGACATAAAACACCGTGAGATAAGGGATAATTTTTCCAGTAAACACCTAAAGCAAAACTCGGTTTTTCTTCACTATTTTATGATTATATACTCCGTAGATTACGAAAAAATCTCCATTATTATATAATATAAATCATCTTCTAATTTCAAATATAAGGCAATGTTTGGTAATTTTTTTGTCTGAAATTTTAAATATTTTTTAAATTAATCAATTAAAAAATATAAATTCAAATATCTTTCAAAGTATTTTAAATTTTTACTTTATTTTATATTTACTATTACAGACTAATTTTATAAATAAATATTTTACCTTAGTGTTTTGTGATAAAATTTTAAAGATTTTCATTGTTTAGAACAACTATTAAATTTAACAAGTTTAATAAAAGTAATTAATTATATTCGAAAGTTTTAATATTTTAGTTTAAATTTAAAAAGGCTTCGAGAAATCTCTCGAGGCTAAAGCTTAACTCAACTTATGAAGCTGAGTTATTAAATTTGGTGCTAGCTATTCTTTAGACTTATTTGCCTTCGAAATTAACGCCTCTACCACCCACTTTAATAGTGCCTGCTGTTTTATTGTCTTCAGATGATTCTATATAGGCTTTAACTTGTTTTAGTCCTAGCATACCCCAAACTTGTTCACAAAGACCTGTATTACCAACAGTTACATCTATTTCACCTTTAATATCATCTGCTGTTCCCCAAGTAAAGCAGTCTAATTTTTTAACTTTTTAGGACTTAGAACATTTGTAATTTGTGCTATTGTTCCAAATGCACCTTGTGATGTTATAGTATGCACTAACATCTGAAATTACTGTTTGGATGTTTGTGGCTACCTTACTTACTTCTGCATCATCTCTTGTAGCTGTTAGTCTTGGAATAGCAACTGCTACTAAAATACCTAAAATTACGATCACGAAGATCAACTCAATCATTGTAAAACCTTTTTTCATGGCTTTCTCCTTAATTTTTATTTTACTTTACATACCCTTATGTAAAAAATCATCAAAACCACTAAAATTTAAGCTAAAATTCATACTTTTTAAAAATAAAAAAAGGAAATAAAATGCAACTTATCAACCACAATGACACAATTTATTTAGAATTTTTAAAATTCAAAAATTATTAAAAAATCCTTAACCTTACATATAATAAAGAAAACTTAAAATATGCACAAACCACGCTTTTGCAAATATTTCAAAAGCTTTATTTAGTTAAGATAAAATCCCCATTAAAACAAACTTCAAAAAGCAAACCAACGAAAAACAACTCAAACCTACTTAGTAAAATTTGCTTTAAAGTTATGCAAAATTTATCTCTTTGTTCCAAACAAACTACTATTAAATCAGCATCTTATGATATAAAAGAATTTTTGATTTTATAATTGATAAAGCTATTGCGTCCTACTGGCTAGATAAGCTTTAAACTGCAATTTTTAAAATGCAAAAAGCCTCTTTGTCATCTAAAGCTATCCACTTAATCATCTCATATTTAAACCTTGCCTTTAAAAAAGCCCAAGCACTTCATCTAATCACGCAAAACCCACTAACTCTTATAAAAAAGCCAAAACTTTATAAAAAACAAAAAAGCCTACCAGCCACAAATGAGATAAAAACACTTCTATCTAGCGCAACTAACGAACTTAAACGCTTTTTATACATTGCCTTTTATACAGGTGCTAGAAGTGGCGAGATACTTGCACTAAACAAAGAAGATTTAAATTTAAAAAACTCATATATAAGTATTAATAAAAACAAAACGCGTTATGAACTCACAACTCCAAAAAACGGAAACCAAAGAGTAGTTTTAATCCAAAAAAATTTGAAAGATTTTTTAAAAACAGATCTTTTAAATTTAAAAAGCGATACACTTTTTAGAAAAGATTATTTTCAAATTTATTATGAATTTAAAAAACTTCTTAAAAAGCTTAAATTTAGAAGTTTTGGACTGCATATAACAAGACATTATTACACTACAATTTTACTCAAAAACAATATTTCTCCAATTTTTATAGCAAAAAATTTAGGTCACTCAAGCTTAACTCAAATCCACCAAACATATTCGCACTATTTTTTTGATAAAAAAGAGATTTTAGCACTTGAAAAAGTTATGAATTTTTAGAAATTTTAGTAAATTTCAAATAAATGAAAAATTTTATAATACCTATTTATGGCATTTTAAAGCTAAAATTTGCATTTAGATTAAAAATTTGCTACAATTCTTTCAACATTTTACATAAGGGTATGTAAAGTGAAATAAAAATTAAGGAGAAAGCCATGAAAAAAGGTTTTACAATGATTGAGTTGATCTTCGTGATCGTAATTTTAGGTATTTTAGCAGCAGTTGCTATTCCAAGACTAGCAGCTACAAGAGATGATGCGGAAATAAGCAAGAGTTTAACGAATTTATCAACAGCTATTAGTGATATAACAGCTTCCTACACTGCAAAAGGCAGATTTTCTCCAGTTGCAAGTATGACAAGTGTGAGTGGACTTAGTGGTGATGGATTGGATACAGCACCAAATGGCGGCAATGATAAAAAAACAGCTTATTTAAAAGTGGGTAAAGAAACTCAGTGTGTTGATATAACTTTTGGCTATACAAATGATTTGGCCACTGTCAGCGTTGTTTCACACGGTGATTCTACTCTAAAAAAATTAAAGGAAGATGCAGAGAAACTAGAGGCAAACCGCGCTGCTGATGAGGGAAAATGTGAAGGTACTGCCGCTGAAATAGAAACATGCAAAAAAGCAATTGCTGAAAAAATTGCTGCTGCTCAAAAAGCAGCTGCCGACCAAGCTCAAAAAAATGTTGCAATGGCTGATGGAGTTTGTGGAAGCTTACAAAAAACTAGCACATTTAAAGAGTTGACAAAAAGTAGTTATAAACTTGGTGGTTCAAATATAGAATACTAATATTTTATATTTATTCGTAAAGCCCCGACTTTTCGGGGCTTTTTTTATTTTATACTCATAAAACAATTTCAACAAAACACAAATTATGTTCAAAGATGCCATTTTTTCAGAAGATAGAATATATAGATATGTATTAATTAGGATTTGGGATGATTATTTGCCTAAAATAATTTTTATGGGTTTAAATCCATCAGTTGCTGATGAAAATAGCTCTGATAAAACCATAAATCAATGTATAAAATATGCTAAAAGTCTTAACTACGGCGGAATTTACATGTTAAATCTATATGCCTTTGTTAGTAAAAATCCTACTAAACTTAAAGATGTTAAAAATCCGATTGGTTCAAAAAATGATAAATATATAAATGAGTATTTAGATAAGTCAGATATTGTTGTTTGCATGTGGGGGAATAATCTATTATCACAAAAAAGAGCAGATGAAATTTTAAAAAAAATTAAAAATCCATATTGTTTCAAAATAAATAAATCTGGTCAGCCATCGCATATATCAAGATTGCCTCTTAATTTAAAACTTATAAAATTTAAGAAAATTAACTAATTTTTTCTATTTCTAACTATAAAAATTAAAAACAAAACTACAAATTCATATGAGCTTTTTAAAAGCGTGTTGGTTTGATAATAGCTTATGTTTTTCTTAATCCTTTTATTAAAAAGTTTGATTATCTCTTTATAAGTATTAAATTTCATTTTTTTAGATTTGCATAAATTATCAAAAAGTAAAAGTATGGCGATAAAATCAAAAATAAAAGGAGTTTTTAATTTTTTATTTATAGAGCGTTTTGATAAATTTGTGCTCTTATTTAAATATTCTTTTATTTTAAAATTTGGATAAAAATGTGGAAAAACATTTAGGTTGTTAATTAAACAATTATTATGAGCTGATGAGTTTCTAAGGCATTTTGCAGACCAAAGCATATGTTTGATTTCATCAAATTTTGTGTTTGGATATTTTTTATAATAATACTCGCAAAAATTTATAAAATTGCCAAACTCAATTATCTCTATAAATTTCCAAATAGATAAATTTATACCGTATTTTTCCAATATATTATCTTTTGCAGTATAGCTTTTTTGTTTAATGTTGTGTATATCTTGCTCTAACCTTGTTTTTAGTCTTGGATTTGTCTTTAAAAAATCATCAACAATGTTATAACCATCACAATCATCGTTATTAAAATCTCTTAAAAGCTTTGTTTTTAAAAGGTGTTCTATATCTAGGCAAATTTTAACTATACATTTTCTTAAATGCATATCAATAATAGATAAATCAACCAAATAAGCAAATTCTAAATTTATGTAAGTTTAATCTGGGTTTTTTGAATAATTTTTCGCATAGGCTTTTATCTTAAACAAATAACTATTGTATGTTAAAAAATGCCTAGCTTCTTCTTTACTCATTATAGTAAATTTAATTTTTTTCTTTGACATAAAATCATAAATTTGACTATCTACGCTAAGTTTTGGTTTGTTTTTTAAGTCCAATGAAAGCCTTTTATAAAGCTCCTACACTCTCCAAATGGAGAGGTTAGGGCTTGTGCTATGAATATCACAGCGATCACTGAATGTTAGTGTAACATAACTACTATTAAATTTTCATAAATTTTATTTTTTACATAAGGGTATGTAAAGTGAAATAAAAATTAAGGAGAAAGCCATGAAAAAAGGTTTTACAATGATTGAGTTGATCTTCGTGATCGTAATTTTAGGTATTTTAGCAGCAGTTGCTATTCCAAGACTAGCAGCTACAAGTGATGATGCAGAAGTAAGTAAAGCGGCTACAAATTTAAATGCTGCACTTAGTGATATTACTGCGTTCTATACAGCAAAAGGTAAATTTAACCTATCTGATCAAGCAAATAGTAAACCAATTTTATCAGATATGACAGGTGTTCAATTCGGAGCAGCAGCAGCAAATCAAGCTAGTGATACAGGAAACATACAAGTAAAAAAGAAAGATTGTATTCAACTAAAAGTAGTTGATGCCTCAACTGACGGAACTCCTGCATATGTTATGGTTAAAAAAGTTGGCACTGATGCAATTTGTGCTATGGTAGCAGCAAATCCAGGTGTTGCCTCTGCACTTACTTCAAAGTTTAGCTATACAAAAACCGCAGCAGGCGCAACTACACCAACCACAGCAACTTTGCCTGAATCAACTGAAAAAGATACAGGATATATAAAAGTTGGTGGAACAGGTGTTGAATACTAAAAAGTCTTAATTTTTTAGGCTTAAGCCTCGATTACTCGAGGCTTTCTTAAATTTTTAGATGAGGGGTTAAAAAATGAATAAATCAGAAATTATAAACGAAATAATAAAGGTAATAAAAGATTATTTAGAAAAAGAAAAAAGTAAAGATTTCGCCTTTTCTACTGAAAAATTCATAAATTTTTTAAATGATAAATATAAGACAAACTTAACAACTAGCGAGGATTTAGACGATTTAATTTATGCTTCTGATATTCATGAAGATAAAATTCGTGAATTAGCAGAAAAAATCTACAATCAAAGTAAATAGAATGCTTTGATTTGTTTCATCTAAAATATTTTTATAATTTACAATCTTACTTTTAAAACTTTTACACTATAATTAACACAAAAATTTAAATAAAATTCCATGCAAACAATAACCTTAAAAGCAAATAATGATTTTTTAAAAAAAATAAAAAGTGGCTATGTTTGGTGATAATACACATAAATAGGTTTGGTTTGGAACTAAAATATAGTTAATTTTATCTCTTTAGACAGCATTCTAGAGCCAATAAATTTGCAAATGAACTAAATTAAATCCACACAATCCATTTTATGCCTTACCACTTTCTTAAAAGCAAATTTGCAAATAAAAATATTATAAATCTGATATTTAAAGGCTATATTGTGCCTTTTGTTGTCTATGATAAAATATAGAAAATTAGGAAGTTATAAGTAAGACTTTATAAATTTTACATCAAAACATAAAAAAGCTAAAATTTTTGAATTTCAGCTTTTAAATTTTATAAATTATTATTTATCCAAAAAGTGATTTTAGATCTTTTACTAGATCTTGGCTATCATCAACTGTTTGTTTGCCATTTTCAACAAGTTGGATTTCAAGTCCTGTTATCATTGAAGCTAGGCGGATATTAATACCATCTTTTCCTATAGCTTTACTTTTTTGATCGCTGTTTAAATGAACCATTGCTTTATTGCCATCTATTCTAACTGAGCTAATTATCGCAGGTGCCATAGCGCGAGAGAGCATTATTTCAGGCTGAGCTGAATACTCTATAACATCAATATTTTCATTTTTTATCTCTTTACTTACCGCATCTATTCTTACACCCTTTACACCAACTGTTGCGCCTATTGGGTCAATATTTGGAGATACAGAAGATAGTGCTACTTTTGCTCTACGTCCTGGAATTCTTGCACTTGCTTTTACTATAACACTTCCATCTTGAATTTCTGGAACTTGTGATTTTAAAAGTGCTTCTAAAAATTTCGGACTTGTTCTTGAAATTTCAATTCTAACGCCTCTTTTTTTATCTATAAAAACTTTTCTTATAACTGCTCTTACAACATCGCCTACTTTAAATTTTTCATCTTTTATTCTGTTTTTTCTAGGCATAAAAGCTCTTAAATCATCAAATTCTATATAAGTAGTTTCTTCATCATCTATAAAAACAACATTTCCAAAAATTAAACTATCTACTTTTTGACTATATTTTTCATAAGCTTTTTCTTCTAAAAGCTTTTCTATATGATAATTTAGCTCTTTTGCTAAATTTGCAGATGCTGTGCGTCCATAACTTTCGATATCTATTTGTGAGCTTAGCTCATCGCCTACTTCGGCACTATTATCTATCTTTTTAGCTTCACTTAATGAAACTGTGTGCGAGTCGCCACTATACTCACTATCTGCTACTATTAAAATTTTTTGAAAAAGATCTATTTTTTTAGAAGTTTCATTAAAAACAGCATCGTATTCGTAGTCTTGTCCAAACATTCTTTTAGCTGTATTTATAAATGCAGTTTGAACTGTTTCTTTTACATCTTTTATCTCTAAATTTTTTTCATTTGCGATTGATTCGATTATATCGCCTATTTTTTCCATTTTTTTCCTTTTTTAACACTGATATTTATTTGATTTAAATTTGAAAGGGTTGTAATTATACTATTTTTACTCTTTTGTTTTGTTTAAACGAAATTTTACATAAAATTTGATATACTCACAAATTCAAAATAGCAAAGGCAAAAAGTAAAAGGAGTTAAAATGGAGTTAAAAATAGCAAGAAGCGAGCTAAGCAAAGCTCCTAATAATATATCTTTAAATGATATTGAAAAAGAAGTCGCCAAAACAGGTCAAAGGATATTTTATTTTGATAGGGAAAACCAACACAAGGATTTAATAGCTTTAATAGAGCATTTTCAGAAAAAAAATATGAGTGCATATCTAAGAACTGTAAAATATGGTCTTGATGAGAATGAATTTATGTATGAGGTTCATATACTTTGAGTAAATTACTCTTTATTCAAACTCTAGGCTGTGCGATGAATGTCAGAGACTCTGAACATATCATCGCAGAACTTAAAAAAGAAGATGATTATATTCTAACAGATGATATTTCAAAAGCGGACTTAATACTTATAAATACTTGTTCAGTTAGAGAAAAGCCTGTTCATAAGCTTTTTAGCGAAGTTGGAGGATATGAAAAAGTAAAAAAAGATGGAGCTAAAATTGGTGTTTTAGGCTGTACTGCAAGTCACTTGGGAAAAGAAATTTTTAAAAGAGCTCCGTATGTTGATTTTGTTTTAGGAGCTAGAAATACATCCAAAATTACAAAAGCTATAAATTCTCCAAAATTTATAAGCACAGATATTAACTATGATGATAGCGAGTATGCCTTTGGTGAGTTTAGAAACAGTCCTTATAAAGCTTACATTAATATAATGATAGGGTGTGATAAAAAATGCACCTATTGTATCGTCCCTCAAACTAGAGGCGATGAAATCTCAATACCTTTAAATTTAATTTTAAATGAGGTAGAAAAAGTTGCAAGCAACGGCACAAAAGAGGTATTTTTACTTGGACAAAATGTAAATAATTATGGAAAAAGATTTTCAAGCTTTCATGAAAAGATTGATTTTAGTGATTTGTTAGTAAAAATTAGCGAAGTTAAAGGAATTGAGAGAATTCGCTTTACAAGCCCACATCCGCTTCACATGGATGATAAATTCTTAGATGTTTTTACAAATAATGATAAAATATGTAAATCAATGCACATGCCTTTACAAAGTGGATCGAGTGTTATTTTAAAGGCGATGAAAAGAGGATATACAAAAGAGTGGTTTTTAAATAGGGCTTTAAAACTAAGAAAAATATGCCCTGAAGTTAATATTAGCACCGATATAATCGTAGCATATCCTGGTGAAAGTGATGCAGACTTTAACGATACAATGGAAGTTGTAAATGAAGCCCAATTTGAGCAAATTTTTTCATTTAAATTTAGTCCTCGCCCCTTAACTCCAGCTGCTAATTTACCTCTAATTGATGATGAAATAGCTAGCAAAAGACTAACTTTTTTACAAAATAGACATAATAAAATTTTAGATAAAATCATGCAAAATCAAGTTGGAAAAACATTTGATGTGTATTTTGAAGAGCTTCGCCCAAACATGCAAGTAAGTGGTAGAAGTTTTTCAAATTTTAATGTTTTAGCTAATGGCACGGAAGAGCTTTTAGGTAAAACAAAAAAAGTTTTAATTAAATCTGCTAAAAGAATGGCTTTAGATGGCAAAATCATCTCTTAAGCTTTTTTTTATTAAGTGGATAGCTTATCTTGCTACTTGGATAATATATCTAACTTGCAAGAAAAAATTTACTCCTACAAATTTGCCCTCAAAACCTTGTGTGGTTGTTTTTTGGCATGGAAGACTTGCTATGATGAGCTTTGCTTATAGGCATTGGTGGAGTAAAGCCTTTAATAAAAAAAAGCAAGGCAAAGTTATCATTTCAGATCATAAAGATGGTGAAATCATCACTCAAATCATATCAAAATTTGGAATTGGTGCCATTAGAGGAAGTAGCTCAAAAGGCGGGGCAAGAGCTTTAATAAATGCTTTTAAAGAGATAAGAAATGGAGTTGATGTTATCATAACTCCAGATGGTCCAAGAGGTCCAAAACACAGTGTTGCCGATGGTGCGGTCATTATAGCTCAAAAACAGCACCTTGAAATTTATGCGCTTAATTATGAAGCTAGTAGATTTTGGCAGTTTAAAAGCTGGGATGAGATGATACTTCCAAAACCTTTTTCAACTATTTATTATAGTCTAAGTAAGCCTTTTAGCGTAGAAAATTTAGAGCTTGACGCGGCAAAAGAAAAGATTAAAAACGAGCTTTTTAAACTGGCTGAAAAGTAAAATTACTAATATTTTGGTAAATTTTGTTTGAATATTGTAAGTATTTCTATATTTTTTGTTGTATTTTTAAAAGGAATAATATATCCTTTAAAAATTAAGCCCCTAACATCTTCCCTATTTAAGTCGAAATTTTTCTAAAACGATATGGCATAAAATGAATTTTTCTATCTATGTGTATAGATTTTTTTCAAATTTTACTGCATTTTCAAAACTATCTTTTGAAATAAATTTTAAAATAACTCTAAGCTCAATCTCAAAATTTCTACTAAAGACAATATTCACTTATTTAATTCCTGTAAATATTTGCTTGATTTTTCTTTCATTTCATCAAGGCTATAAAACTCAAGCTCATTATTGTCTAATTTTTTGACTAGCTCTTTAAGAATTTTAGCATCATTTTGACTGATAGAACTTTGATTTACACTGTATGTTGTAGTTGGATCAAGTAAGATTATACTTTTTATAGCATCAACTACTTTTTGATTTGTAGTTTGGATATTAAGCGAAATCATTTTTACCCTTTCTAATATTTATAGTGTTATCATAACAAGTTTTATTAAAATCTAATTTCAAAAATTTAAAATTAATAAAATTTATTATTGCCAAGCATTTACCTATTTCAAATATAATTTTAACTTAAGTAATAAAATCATATTTGAACTTCCTTTGACTTCTAAGAAAAATTTTCTTAGAAGTTTTTATTTACCAAAACCCTGTTTTTTAGGCTCTTTGGTTAACACTTAGCAACAAAATAGCCACAAAATGGCAAATTTAAAATAACTTTAAGCAAATTTTTCAAATTTTTATGCTACCATTACACCTAACAATTTATTTTAATTGAAAAAAGGAGTTCTAAATGAAACTAGTTAAACTAAGTTTAATCGCCGCAATGGCAACAGGTATTATGGCTACTACTGCTTCAGCTACCCCACTAGATGAAGTTATTAAAGATGTAGATGTAAGTGGGTATACAAGATTAAGATATACTAACGATAGCGAAGAAACCAAAATTGATGGTACGACAGTGGGAAAGACACACGGAAGTGCTTGGAATTTCAAAGGCGAGCTTAACCTAAAAACAAAAATTGATGATAACTTCTTTGCAGTAGTTGGCATTAGATACCTTGATGAAGATAGTGGTGAAACACACAGCACATCAAACTCTGATAGAGACAATGATAGAGTAGATGACTTTGATTTACATAGAGCATATTTTGGATATACAGTAGGTAATACTGTTGTTCAAGTTGGTCGTCAAGATGTTGGTGCATTCTTCACAGCTGATATGTATGGTGATGGTATAAAAGTTTTAAATAGCGATATTGAAGGCTTAACTCTTGCTGCTTTATGGATGGATTCACTTGAAAGAGATACTGATATAGGTACAAAAGATTTAGTTGTAAATAAGAAACACACTACAGATCATAACCTTTATGGTGTTGCAGCAATTGGTAGCTATGATCCAGTAAGTTTCCAAGTATGGTATGCTGTGCTTGATGATGTAACTGATCTTTTCGCAGTTGAGTTAGCTACATCATTTGATGTTACTGATGATGTAAATCTTAATGCAAAAGCACAATACGGCTTTTCTAACTTTGATAGTAAATTTAAAAAAGGTCTACCAGCAGCTGACGACGCAGATATTTATGCTATCGAGCTTGGAACAGAACTATTTGGTGTAGATTTTACAGCTGGTTATGTTGATTTCTCAACTAAAAAAGATAAAACATCTTTAGTAGCTTTTGAAGATAATGGTAAATTTATAAAACCAGGTGAAGAGTTATTTAACTACACTCTATTTAATGGCGAAAACAACTATTGGTTTGTAACAGCTGGATATACTATCCCAGATACTGGATTAAGATTTGGTGTTGATTACCTAGATGGTAAAACTAAAACTAAACAATCAGCTGGCACTGAAGTATTCAAAAAAGATTCAAAAGAAGTTGTTGCAAGAATTGAATATGCTCACTCAGACAAACTTAAATTCCAAACATGGTACTCATATGTTGAGGAAAAAGCTGAAGGTTGGAAAAAAGAAAATGATAGAGTTAGATTTGAGGCTAAATACTCATTCTAATCTTTCTTATTCAAGTGAGAGCTTAAAGCTCTCACTTCATTAGCTATTAACTTACATTTAGGAAAATCTATGAAAAAACTACTTAAACTTTCATTTTTAGCATGTCTTTTTATCTCTTTTTGTGAAGCAAGTGATGAAACTTACATATTTGAAGCAAAAGGTGAGTTTGCAAAAGAATTAAAAGCTTTAGTTGAAAAACATTCTAAAGATGAAGGTGTTGAAGTTAATGTTTATAATGCTACTTCAAATGTTGGTGATAGTAGATTTTTAGGTATTGGGATTAATAAAAACATTGATTATTCCACTGAGCAAGGTAAAAAAATCTACGATAAAAAATGTCTTGAATGTCATGGTGAAAAAGGCGACAGAAGATCTTACGCTGGAGCAAAAAAACTATCTAAAATGAGTGGAAAAGAAATTTATTACTCATTTCAAGCTTACTATAGTGACCCAACACATGGAAAAGCTGGAAGAATTATAATGCAACCAATCGCTGCCTCAACATCAAGCGAGGAGCTAGGTTATATCATAGCCTATCTAAAAGGCGAGGATGATTTTATATTTAAAAATAAAGCTATGGAAAACACCAATATTTCAAGAAATCCGACAAATCAAGGAACTTATCTTAAATAAGTTTATTATAAAAGCTTAAATTTAATGTTTTGTAATTTTACTTTAACTGTTTTGTCTATCTGAAAATTTATTAATTCTCACTCAAACTAGTGCTTTGTGTTACGCTGGACATTTAAGCATTTGTATCTGATTTTTAAACTGTATAATAGTAATTTTATTTAAATATTTAACTATTTATGGAAAATATTTTAATTTTCCTCAATCTTAGGATCTCCAAAAAGCCTAGTTAGTTCTTTTAGATTCTTAGTCTCTTCACTTTCTTTAAAATTGTTTGAATTTTTTAGTTCATTCAACAAAGATTTATTTTTTTCTTCTAAATTTTGCGAGTTCAAACTATTTTTTAATTTACTAAATTTTTTTAAATTTGCAAGATCTTTGTTAAATTCATCATCAAAATCTGAATTATTTAAACCATCATCATTTCCTTGCAAATCTTTATTTAAATTATTCTCTTTTTCTATAGATAAATCTTTACTAAAATTTTCTATATTTGCTTTATTAATATTATAATTTTGATTTATAGTTTTAGAATTTTTATTTTGTAAGTTTTGCTCATTTTCTAACTTAGAAATTTTTATTTTACTATCTTTATTGAAAGTTTTTCTTAAAATTTCCATTATAACTTTTGATGATTTTCTTAAAAACTCACTATCAACCTCATCACCAAATGATGTTATAAATAAAGTATTATCTTTAAAATCATTAAATTTAACGCTTCTTTTAAAACATTCACCAAGCTCATAGTTTCTATCATAGATATTTGCCAAATACTCATCGTATGGAGTTTTTGTTGTTTTTATTTCTGGTATTAAATCTTTTTTATCTTTTTCTAAATTTTTTGAGTCTTTTAAAATACTGTCTTGTTCTTTGTTGGAAACTTCATTCATAATATCATCTATGCTTTTTAAGTTCATTGACTCTATCATTAAAAACAAAGTCATGGCCATGGTAAATCCATTATCGCTTCCCATATTTAGCATAGTTTTAGCTTCACTTAAAACTCTAAAAAACCTCTCATACATAAAAACATTGAATTTTGGATCTTTGCTTAAAAATTTATCTTTTAAATTTAAGGTAAGTTGATCAATTATCGAATCTGCCTCATAACTACTTAGCTCATCAAGTATGCTTACAACACCTTCCCTATCTCTTTTTAAGACAATGTTTAGAATTTCATCTATTTTTACAGGATCTACAAGCCCAAGCATAGAAGCAACTTCTTTTGCATTAACACTACCATTTGTAAAGCTTATACTTTGATCAAGCAAGGTTATACTATCTCTTAAAGAGCCTTCTCCACTTCTTGCAATTATTTTCAAAGCCTCATCCTCAAAAGGGATATTTTCTTTATTTAAAATATTTGCTAGATGGCTTATCACTAAATTTTGAGAAATTGGCTTAAATCTAAAATGTTGAGTCCTTGATAAAATCGTAGCTGGAAGTTTTAATGGATCAGTTGTAGCAAGAATAAATTTAATATGCTCAAGTGGCTCTTCTAAAGTCTTTAAAAAGGCATTAAACGCCTCTTTTGTAAGCATATGAACTTCATCAATGATAAATACCTTATAACGTGAAATTGATGGGTATGTTTTTGTTCGCTCAATAAGCTCTCTAATATCATCTATTTTTCTTCTACTTGCTGCATCCATTTCTATAATGTCAATATGAGCGTTTTCATTTGCCATTTTACAACTATCGCAAACTTCACAAGGATGACTTGTAGGACCATTTTTACAAAGCATAGATTTTGCTAAAATTCTAGCACTACTTGTTTTTCCACTTCCTCTAAGCCCACTAAAAAGATAAGCATTTGCCAAACGCTTGCTATCAAGCGCATTTGAAAGACTCCTTGAAACTGCTTCTTGACCTATAAGCTCATCAAAATTTTTAGGACGATACTTTAAAGATAAAACTTGATACATGTATTTTACTTTAAGTTAAATTTAACTTTTACACTAGCGCCAACTGAAATTACACCATCTAAATTTCCAAAACTATCAGCAGCATTTAGACTTTTTGCATTCATAAAATAGTTTTGTGAATTTGCACTAAGTTCTTCAACCTCTATAATTTCACCTAGGTCTTTATTTGAAGCTTCGGCCAGCTTTAAAGCCTTTTGCCTAGCCAAATTTAAAGCTTCTTTTAAAGCTTTGTTTTCGTAGGTTTTTATCTCATTATTTTCATAACTTACATTTATATTTGAAATTCCTGCACTTATCAAGGCATCTATTAGCGAGTGAGTTTTATTTATATCATTTATACTAATTCTTGCATTTTTAGATACAGAGTAAATTTTGCCAGTAGTTTCGCCATTTTTGTTATATTTATCGCGTGAGCTTATAAAAGCTCTTTGTATTTGAATACTACTTTTTGAGATGTTTTGTTCTTTTAATAAATCATTAGTTTTTTTTGTAATTTTATCATTTTGTTCTTTTACGCTTAGCAAATTTTCACCATCTGAGTAGATATCTAAATTTAAAACTGCTCTATTTGGTGAAAGAGTTAAATTTGAGTTTCCATAAACTGTTACAAAACCATCAGCCAAAACAAAATTTAACAAAAAAACCATTAAAAATAAAACTTTTTTCACTTCAAATTCCTTTTTACTCATTCATTATAGATAAAAGTTCTTCATTGTTTTTAGTTGTAAGCATTTTTGAATATAGAAATTTAAGAGCTTCTACATCATCCATTGTTCCAATTGCAGAACGCAAAGCCCAAACTTTTTGAAGCATATCAGGAGTTTGTAAAAGTTCTTCTTTTCTAGTGCTTGATTTTAAGATATTAATTGCTGGGTAAATTCTTCTTTCGCTTATATTTCTATCAAGGAGAATTTCACTATTTCCAGTTCCTTTAAACTCTTCAAATATAACCTCATCCATTTTTGAACCAGTATCAATTAAAGCAGTTGCTACTATTGTAAGACTTCCACCCTCTTCTATATTTCTAGCTGCTCCAAAAAATCTTTTTGGTTTGTGAAGTGCATTTGCATCAACTCCCCCACTTAATACTTTTCCACTACTTGGAGTAACTGTGTTATAAGCTCTTGCAAGACGAGTTATACTATCAAGTAAAATTACAACATCTTTTCCCATTTCAACAGCTCTTTTGGCCTTTTCTATAACAAGTTCACTAACTCTTACATGATTTATTGCTGGTTCATCAAATGTTGAGCTAAACACTTCACCTTTTACTGAGCGTTGCATATCAGTAACCTCTTCCGGTCTTTCATCAACTAACAACACCAAAAGCTCAACCTCAGGATGATTTTTAGCAATTCCATGAGCTAGTTCTTTCATAAGTTCAGTTTTACCGCTTTTTGGTGGAGCTACTATAAGTCCTCTTTGACCTTTGCCAATTGGGGTAAAAAGATCAAGCACTCTTCCAGTTAGTTTCATTGCGTCGTATTCAAGTTTAAGCTGCTTTGTAGGAAAAAGTGGAGTTAAGTTATCAAAGAGCGGTCTTTGTCTAGCTTCTGCTATTGTTTTATAATTTATCGCTTCTATTTTTAAAAGTGCGTAATATTTTTCTTGGTCTTTTGGCTCTCTAACCTGACCTGTTACGATATCTCCAACACGAAGAGCAAATTTTCTAATTTGGCTAAGGCTTACATACGCATCATTTACGCTATCGCTTAAATTTGCATCAATTCCTCTTAAAAAGCCATAACCCTCACTTGTAATTTCCAAAATTCCAGTGAATAAAATAAATCCACCCTGCTTTGTCTGTGTTTTTAAAATTTCAAAAATAAGTTCTTGTTTTCTAAATTCTCTTGGATTTTCTATACCCATTTCAGTTGCCATTTGAGCCAAAGACTCAATATCCATTATCCTTAAATCTTCTATTTTATGCCCATCAACAGGTATATGTGTTCGCGTGTGCTGTTTTTTATTATTAGTATTATTTTCCATCTGTCCTTCTTTAAAATCAGAATATAAATTTATGTAGATTTTCAATATAATTGAAGTTTTGCATTTTTTACAATGCAAGTTTTATTTTAGTCAAATTTAACTTAATACTTTCTTTATAGGCTTTAAAAAGGCTTTGTTTAAAGACCTAAATAAAACAAAAAAGTAACACTTAGTGAAAATATAAATCTAGTTTGAAGTGGAATTTTAACATCATTTGATAGAAAAAATTTTATATCATCTTTTAATTCACCTTTTGAAATTTTTGCACAAAAATAAGCTTTGCATAAGCTATCAAAAAGATATAAGAAATAAAGTGTTATTAAAATAGGACTTTTTAAATTTAAGCAAAAAATACAAAAACTTAAAAATAAAAAATTAAACTGAGTTATTAAAAATAAAAATGGAGATTTTTGCCATTTTTTAGCATAGCTTAAAATCAAGCCTTGTAAATTCTCGCTTTTGTTTAAAAAAATATCTAAACATTCAAAAATAAAAAATATAATTGCTAAACTTTTCATAAATTTACCTCTTTATAATATTAGCATATATTGAATTTAAAGGCTATAATTTGTAAAATATAAAACTAAATTTGGAATAAATTTGTAATAAAAATGGAAAATAAATGGAAAAATGTAATCACTGCCAACTAAGCTTTAATGAAAACGAGCTTATTACCGATGAGTTTGGAAATAAATTTTGCTGTAATGGCTGTAAAGAGGTGTTTTACCTTTTAAATAGTGAAGGATATGCTGAATTTTATGAAAAACTTGGTAAAAATAAACTAGATCCCGTCTCAAGCTTAAAAAAATTTACAAAAGAAAACACTGAAAATTTTTATAAAAATTATGTTAAAAAAACAGATGAAGGTTTTAATGAAATTTATATAATAATAGAAGGAATTCATTGTGCTGCGTGTGTTTGGCTAAATGAAAAAGTTCTTTTTAATCATCCTGGAATTATCGAAGCTAGTATAAATGCCTCAACTCATAAAGCAAAAATAATCTGGGATGAAAACACCACTAACTTAGCAAATATTTTTAACCTTATTAACTCAATCGGCTACAATGCTTTTGCTTACGATCCAAAAAGATCTCAAAAAAGAATGGATGCAAAAAGAAGAGAGTACTACTCAAAGCTTTTGGTGGGAATTTTTGTAACTATGAATATAATGTGGATAGCAGTGGCACTTTATAGTGGATATTTTAGTTCAATCTCACAAGCAAATAAAGACTTACTTCATTTTGTAGAATTTATCTTAGCAACACCAGTTATTTTTTATACAGGAAGTGTTTTTTTTAAAGGGGTAAAAACTTCTATAAAAACAAGAGTTCCAAATATGGACTTACTTGTTATAACTGGAGCTTTGACAGCTTATTTTTACTCAGTTTATGTAATGCTTACAAGAAGCGGGGAAGTTTATTTTGAAAGTGCTGCGATGATAATCACCTTTGTCTTTGGTGGAAAATATTTAGAGCTTTTAGCACAAAAAAAAGCTGTAGATAGGCTTGATAGTTTTTCAAATTTATTAAATAGCGAAGTCATGGTAAAAAATGGAAATAACTTTGAAGCCAAAGATCTAAATTTAGTAAAAAAAGGTGATATTATTTTAATTAACAGTGGCGATAAAGTATTAGTTGATGGCAAGGTAATCAGCGGATCTGGAAGCTTTGATTACGCAAGTTTAAGCGGTGAAAGCCTACCACTTTTTAAAGAAAAAAATTTATCTGTTGATAGCGGTGCAATATGCCTTGATGGAAGTCTTACATACGAAGCAAGTTGTGATTTTAAAAGCTCACTTTTGAATAAAATAATAACTTTGCTTGAAAATGCTTCATTTAAAAAATCCAAAATAGAACTTCTTACAACTAAAATTTCAGGCTATTTTTCAGCAGTTATTTTATCGCTTAGTTTGATAACTTTTATTTGTTGGATGATTTTTAATTCTGATTTACAAAAATCAATCTTAGTTGCAGTAAGTGTTTTAATTGTAGCTTGTCCATGCGCACTAGGACTTGCAACACCTGTTGCGACTTTAGTTGGACTTAGTATAGGTCTTAAAAATAAAATTATTTTTAAAGAAGCTGCTATTTTAGAAAGTGTTGCTGGATGTGAAAATATAGTTTTTGATAAAACTGGAACTCTTACAAAAGGCGAATTTGAAGTTATAAATTTTACTAAATTTAAAGAATTTGATGAAAATTTGCTTTTAAACTTAGTTAAAAAGTCAAACCATTTAGTAAGTAAATCTGTTTTTAAATTTATAAATGATAAAGTTAAATTTAATGAGCTTAAATTTAGTGAATTTAGCGAAATTGCAGCAAAAGGCGTAAAAGCAAGATATCAAAATTTTGATTTAATAGGTGGAAATTTTAAGTTTTTAAATGAGTGTGGTATAGAGTGTAAAAAAAGCGATTTGACAAACTACTTTTTTGCTATTGATGGTGAAGTTGTAGCAAAATTTGAGCTTGAAGATATGCTAAAAGAGGATGCTAAAATGCTTATTGAAAACATTAAAAATCTTGGATTAAAACCATATATTTTAAGTGGTGATAATGAAAAAGTTGTAGAAAATGTAGCAAAAAAACTTGGAATAAATGACTATAAAGCTGGTTTTTCTCCAATTCAAAAAGCTGATTTTGTAAAAAATCTTAAAAAAGTTATAATGGTTGGTGATGGCATAAATGATGCAAATGCTCTAAGCATAGCAACTGTAGGTATTGCAATGGGAAATGGTGCTAGCATAAGTGTTGAAAAAAGCGATGTAGTTTTAATGGATGATAGTCTAAAAAGTCTTTATGAAATGATAATAATTTCTAAAAAAACATTAAAAACCATTAAAGAAAATTTAGCAATATCATTTTTTTATAATGCCATAACAATTCCACTTGCTGTGTTTGGGTACATAATACCACTAATTGCAGCGCTTTCAATGAGTCTAAGTTCACTTGCCGTTGTGCTAAATAGTGTAAAAAATTTAAAGGATTAAAAATGACTGGAATCATAGCCTTAATGATGTTTGTATCAATACTACTTGGAATGTGTGCGTTATTTGGGCTCTTATGGGGAATAAAAACAAAACAATTTGAGGATTATTCTAAATTTCTAGATGGAACTAAATTTGATAGTGAAGATGCGTTAAATGATGCGTATAAAATGGAGCAAAAGAAAAAAGAAGCTTTGAAAAACAGAAAAGACAATAAAGATTTAAAAAAAGATAAAGGCTACAGACCACCTGATTAATTATGTAAATTTATAAGATTAATAAAATAATTTTTAAAAAATATAGCAAGTTAAAATGAGGGGAAGATTCCCCTCAAGATACTATTTTAAAGTTTGGATATACTCAACTACAGCTTTCATATCATCTTCACTTAGAGTTGCCATTTGACCTTTCATAATAGCACCCATATTGTAAAGACCTTTTCCATTTTCACCCATTTCACCAGCTTTATATTTAATCATATTTTGAACCATTTCTTCTGGGTCAAGTGTTTTTAAAGCAGGTATTTTGTTTAGATAAACTTTTTCAGCTTTTGGGCCGTGACAGGCAATACATTTTTTATAAACAGTTGCACCATCAGCTGCAAAAGCTCCGCTAAAAGCAACTCCTAATACTACTAAACTTAATGCAAGTTTTTTCATTTTCATTCTCCTTATTTTTACTTTTTAGCTATATAAAACCACATTTAAAGTCTTATAAAAAACTAAACTCTATATAATAGATATGCATATTATAAAACTATTTTTTAAATCATTATTTAATAAAAAATATTAATTATGATTTAAAATTAGCGCTCTTTATATGCTCCAATGCTTAGAATTTTTTCCATTCTTTTTTCTAAAAGCTCATCTACACTTAACTTTTCAAGCTCGCTAAGTTCTTTTAAAAAATACTCTCCAACTTCTTTTATAGCACTTTCTTTATCTCTGTGTGCTCCTGTTTTAGGCTCTTGTATAACATCATCTATAAGTTTATGTTCTTTTAGTTCACTAGCTGTTATTTTCATAGCCTTTGTTGCAAGCTCACTTTTAGTAGGATCATTCCATAAAATTGCAGCACAACCCTCAGGTGAAATAACTGAAAAAATAGAGTTTTGCATCATAGCAAGTTTATCACTAACACCAATAGCTAACGCTCCTCCACTTCCACCTTCACCAATTACAACAGAAATCATAGGAACTTTTAAAGAGCTAAACTCATATAAGTTTTTAGCTATTGCTTCGCTTTGACCTCTCTCTTCTGCACCAACACCTGGATAAGCACCTGGAGTGTCTATTAAAAACAAAATTGGAAGATTAAACTTTTCAGCCATTTTTGCAACCCTTAAGGCTTTTCTATAACCCTCAGGATTTGGCATACCGAAATTTCTTTTTATTTTATTTTTAGTGCCTCTTCCCTTCTCCTCACCAATAATCACAACTTTTCTATCAGCCATATAGCCGATAAAACAAACTATCGCAGGATCATCTCTAAAGGCTCTATCTCCGTGAATTTCATATCCATCTTTTAAAAGAAGCTTTATATAATCAAGTGAATATGGGCGATCAGGATGACGAGCTAATTGAAGTCTTTGGTATTCTGAAAGATTCTTATAAGTTTTTACAACCTCTTTTTCCAAATTTTTATTTAAAATTTCAACAGCATCATCATCGCCCCTAATTTTTGCACTTGAAATTTCTTCATCAATTTGCTTTATTCCTTTTTCAAAATCCAAATAATTAGCCATTTTTATATCCTCCTAAAAATTACAGAACCGTTTGTCCCTCCAAAGCCAAAAGAATTACTCATAACTACTTTTAAATTAGCCTTTCTAGCTACATTTGGAACATAGTCTAAGTCGCACTCTTCATCTTTTTCAATCTGATTAATTGTAGGTGGGATAATTCCATTTTCCATAGCCATAATAGAAATAACTGCTTCAGTTGCACCAGCTGCACCTAAGCAGTGTCCTGTTTGACCTTTAGTTGAGCTAACTGCTGGAACATTATCTTTTCCAAAAAGTTCCTTTAAAGCATTTGTCTCATTTCTATCATTTATGGCTGTTGAGGTTCCGTGAGCGTTTATATAATCAATCTTTGGACTTCCTGCCATTTCGTAAGCTTTTTTCATAGCTCTTAAAGGACCTTCAAGTGTTGGAGAAGTTATGTGAAACGCATCACCACTTTCGCCAAAGCCAATTATTTCTGCATAAATTTTTGCACCTCTTTCTTTGGCCTCTTCATACTCTTCTAAAACAAGTGCAGCAGCACCTTCGCCCATCACAAAACCATTTCTACCTTTATCAAAAGGTCTTGAAGCAGTACTTGGGTCATCATTTCTTTCAGATAAAGCTTTCATTGCAGCAAATCCACCAATTCCAAGCTCGCAAATAGCAGATTCAGCACCAACAACAAGCATCTTTTTAGCCTCACCTATCATTATGCTTTTTGCACCTTCACAAATAGCATGAGTTGAAGCTGCACATGCAGTTACGCTTGATAAATTAGGACCTTTTAAACCGTGCGCAATTGACACCATTCCACCAAGCATATTAACAAGTGCTGATGGTATAAAAAAAGGAGAAATTCTTCTAGGGCCTCTTGTTGAGCACACAATAGCATTTTTTTCAATATTTGGAAGTCCACCTATACCAGAAGCTGAACTAACACCAAACTCATCACCATCAAAACTATCAAATTTGGCATCTTCCATAGCTTCAGCTGCGGCTTTTAAGCCAAGCTGGATAAATCTATCCATTTTCTTTACCTCTTTGCCGTCTTCTACAACGCTAAGAGGATCAAAGCCTTTAACTTCGGCAGCTATTTGAACAGGAAGTCTACTTGCATCAAATGAAGTTACTTTACCAACACCTGTTTTGCCATCACAAATAGCCTTAAAAGAGCTGTCTTTGTCAAGACCTAGTGCATTTATCATGCCTATACCTGTTACTACCACTCTTTTCAAAATATCTCCCTTAACAATAAAAATTAAAGTTTTTCTATATAATCAACTACATCTTTTATGCTAAGTAGTTTTTCAGCATCGCTATCTGGAATTTCAACATCAAATTTCTCTTCTAAAGCCATAATAAGCTCAACAACATCTAAGCTATCAGCACCTAAATCTTCTACAATTTTAGAATCAAGCTTTACAGCATCCGCATCTACACTAAGTTGTTCTACAACTACATCTCTTACATCTTCAAAAACTGCCATTTCAGCACTCCTTAATAAAAATATTTAATATTTTACAATATTTAAGCTTTTGTTTTAGTTAAAACAATTTTTAATTATATCATATTTAGCTTATATCATATATAAAATTATAAGCTTTTATTACATATACAATCCACCATTTACTTTTAAGACTTCTCCTGTAATATAACCTGCATCATCGCTTAATAAAAAAGCAACTGCATTTGCTATATCTTTTGGATCTCCAAGTCTTTTAAGTGGAATTGCGTTTATATATCCTTGTTTTATTTCATCACTTAAAACATCTGTCATATCTGTAGCGATAAATCCAGGAGTTACACAATTAAAACGAATTCCTCTACTAGCTCCTTCTTTTGCAAAGCTTTTACTCATGGCTATCATTCCACCTTTACTAGCTGAGTAATTAACCTGACCAGCATTTCCCATTTCACCAACAATTGAAGCAATGTTTACAACTGAACCAAAGCGTTTTTTACTCATAACTTTTAAAGCCTCTTTGCTTCCTATAAATGCAGATGTTAAATTTGCATTTATTACACTTGTAAAATCTTCAAGTTTCATTCTAATAGCTAGCTTATCATTTGTAATACCTGCATTATTTACCAAATAACTTAGCTCACCATCTGAATCAATTATAGTTTTTATAGCCTCTATAAAATCATCTTCATTTGTTGCATCGAATTTAATAACCGCTGCTTTAAAGCCATTTTTGGTAATCTCTTCGCATAGAGCATCAGCAATTTCTGGCTTTGAGCGATAATTTATCCAAACTTTAAGACCTTTTAAAGCTAAAGTTTTAGCAATTTGGGCACCAATGCCACGACTTGCTCCCGTAATTAAAACATTTTTACCGCTAAATTCCATACTAAATCCTTAATATTTAAATCAGCCGTAATTTTATAATAAAAAAGTAAATTTATAAATTGAGTAGTTTAAATTAATTTTATTTAAAGAGTTTAATAGTTTAATTTTAGAAATTTTTAATTATTTGCCACCAAATTTAATAAGAGCAGATCCCCAAGTAAATCCTCCACCAAAAGCATCAAGCAAAAGCAAATCTCCATTTTTTAAATTGTTATTTTCATAAGCATAATTTAATGCCATTGGAATAGAAGCAGAGCTGGTATTTCCAAATTTATCAACCGTTACAACGCACTGATTATCACTTAAATTAAGTCTATCTTTTACTGCATTTATTATTCTTAAATTTGCTTGATGAGGAACAAATAGGTTAATTTTTTCACTTGAAATTTTATTTTTTTCTAAAATTTTTAAAACATCATTTGTAAGAGTATTAATGGCTGTTTTAAAAACTTCATTGCCTTTCATGTGAATAAATTGCAAGTTATTTTCAAGAACAAATTTAGAAGTAGGATTTTTTGATCCACATCCTGGAGTTATAAGCAAATCACCCTTACTTCCATCACTTGAAGCGTGTGTGTCTATAATGTAGTTTTCATCCTTGCTTTCTGAAATAATAGCCGCACCTGCACCATCGCCAAATAAAACACAAGTCGTTCTATCATTCCAATTAACAATTGAGCTAAGCTTTTCAGCTCCAATTATTAAAATATTTTTTTTAAGCCCGCTTTCAACCATGCTTTTTGCTATTTCGATTAAATAGATAAATCCACTACAAGCAGCACTTATATCAAATGCCATAATATCATCGATGCCTAAAAGATTAGCTATCCTACATGCAGTTGATGGCATGCAAAGATAATCAGGCGAAATAGTAGCACAAATAATACAATCAATATCATCTATGGTCAAATTTGCTCTTTTTATAGCAAGTTTTGCAGCTTTATATCCTAAATCACTCGTAACTTCATCTTTGGCTATATGTCTAGTTTTGATGCCAGTTCTTTTTGTGATCCAATCATCACTTGTTTCTACCATTTTTTCCAAGTCATGATTTGTTAAAATATGTTCAGGTGCATAGGCTGCGATAGATATCATAGATGCTTTTTTCATTTATTTCATACCTTATTTATCTTTTTTAAACTTTTCAAGCTCATTTACAACATCACAAGCAATGTCTGATTTTGCAAAATCAATTGCTTGAAAGATGGCATTTTTAATAGCTTTTGATGAACTTTTTCCATGGCTTATGATAACGCACTTTTTAATGCCTAAAAGTGGTGCTCCACCATACTCTGCATAATCAGTTTGTTTTTTGATATTTTTAAATCCAGGCTTTAAAAGAAGTCCTCCAAGTTTTGCCAAAAATGAGTGTTTAATTTCATTTTTTATAAGCTTACTTATAGCAGTTGCTGCGCCTTCGCTTGTTTTTAAAACAATATTTCCAACAAACCCATCGCAAACAACAACATCAACCGAACCATCAAAAATTTGAGCCCCTTCAACATTTCCAATAAAAGAATCCAGCCTTTTTAAAAGCTTAAAGGCTTCTTTTGTTGGTTCATCACCTTTGCTCTCTTCTTCTCCATTGGATAAAATTCCTATTTTAGGATTTTTTATATCCATAATATTTCTTGCATAAGCAAGTCCTAAAACTCCAAATTGAAAAATATGCTCTGCTTTGCAATCAACATTTGCTCCAACATCAAGCAAAAGAGTTTTGCTTCCTTCTTTGCTACAAGGCATAAATGTAGCAATACCTGGTCTTAAAACTCCACTTAGTCTACCGATTTTAAGAGTTGCCAAACTCATAGTTGCGCCGCTATGTCCAGCAGATACAATAGCTTCACAGACTCCATCTTTTACCAACTCAATAGCTTTGTAGATGCTTGTATTTGGTTTTTTAAAAGCACTTGTAGCTTCCTCTTTCATGGTTAGAATTTCATCAGCTTGAACAAATCTAACTTTATCCATAAGCTCATTAGGGATAAATTCCTTTATGGCCTCTTCATCGCCTACTAAGAAAGGTTCGAATTCCCTTTGTTTTAAGGCTTCTACAACACCTTTTACAATAGGCTCACAGCCAAAATCCCCACCCATAGCATCTACTGCTATCTTTATCATTAGTATTCGCCGGTTGTTTTATTTGCGCGGTGTGGTATTTTCCAGCTACCGTCTTTATCTTTTACAGGAATAGGAAGTTTTACACTATAGTGTGTTCTTCTTTTCGCTGCTCTAGTTTTACTAACGCGTCTTTTTGGAACTGCCATTTTTTCTCCTTTATAAATTTATTACTGTTTTGAGCACTCATCACAGTAAAAATAGCCACTTTTAAAAGATTCAACTTCGCTTTGAATAACTTCATCAAAGTCTATTTTACCGTCAAAAAACTCTATAACATTATCAAGTGTTTGCAAGTTATAAACTCCATTGCTTAAAATTATATCTACATTTTCATCCAAGCTTAAAGTGATATCTTTGCCACATCTATTGCAAATATATGGAATTTCTCCAAAAATATGTGCGTTTAAATTTATAACTTTGTCACTAACTTTTTCTAAACTTCCTTTTAAATTTACACCATTATAAGAAGTTTCTACAAAAGAAATTTTTTGATTTAAAAAATCTATTTTCAATTTTTTAGCAAATCTCTCTTTGTGCGAAGAAAAATGCTATTTCTGTTTTTGCATTTTCCAAACTATCACTTCCATGAACTGCATTTGCATCAATACTTTCAGCAAAATCAGCTCTAATTGTTCCTTTTGCTGCTTCTTTTGGGTTTGTTGCACCCATTAATTCTCTGTTTTTAGCTACTGCATCATTACCTTCTAAAACCATAACAACAACAGGACCACTTACCATAAAATCAACTAACTCACCAAAAAAAGGTCTTTCTTTATGAACTGCATAAAATGCTTTTGCATCACATTTGCTAAGTTTAACTTTTTTCATAGCAGCAATTCTTAATCCATTTGATTCAAATCTATCAATTATTTTTCCAATAACGCCTTTTTTTACAGCATCAGGTTTTATTATAGATAGTGTTCTTTGCATAAATTCTCCTTAAAAATAGTACAAATTATATGAAATTTATAAAGTTGTGATAATATCTAAAATTTGATTAAAAAAAGTTTAAGCCCAAAATGAATTGGGCCTAGTGATTAATCTACCACAGCTACGCTGTCATCTCTTTGATCGTTTGGAATTTCTTCTCTGTATGGTTGGCCATCAACAACTTCACTCCAAACAATACATCCATCAGTTGGACACGCATCTGCACAAGCTGGTGAGTCATTATGACCTACACACTCAACACATTTATCAGCATAAACATAATAAATATCTTCTCCATTTGGGTTATCGCTATCATCTACAATAGCTTCAACTGGACATTCATCTATGCATGAACCACAGCTTATACAGGTATCAGTAATTTTAACTGCCATTTTTTCTCCTTTATCGATAATTTTAAAAGTTGATAATATCATAATTTGAATTAATAAAAAGTAAAATTTACTTTGAAATTTATAAAAAAAATAATGAATTTATTACTTTAATATAAATTTAGATTTGATTAACTCAAATGCTTTATAATATTGCGAACAAAAATTAATTAAGAGGAGAAAAGATGCTAGTAACAAAAAAAGCACCTGATTTTACAGCTACAGCTGTATTAGGAAATAACACAATAGTTGGAGATTTCAATCTTTATAAAAATTTAGGCAAAAACGGTGCGGTAGTTTTTTTCTATCCAAAAGATTTTACATTTGTTTGCCCTAGTGAAATAATTGCATTTGATCACAGATATAATGATTTTAAAGAAAGAGGAATTGAAGTTATTGGAATTAGCACTGATAATGAGTTTTCTCATCTTGCTTGGAAAAACACTCCAGTAAATAAAGGTGGAATTGGAAATATTAAATATCCTTTAGTTTCAGATATCACAAAACAAATTTCAAGAGATTTTGATGTACTTTATGCTGATGCAGTTGCACTTAGAGGTTCATTTTTACTTGATAAAGATGGTACTGTAAGACACATGGTTTTAAACGATGATGCGCTTGGTAGAAACATAGATGAGATGCTAAGAATGGTTGATACCATGCTATTTACAAATGAGCACGGAGTTGTTTGTCCAGCTGGTTGGAACAAAGGTCAAGAAGGTATGAAAGCAAATCCTGATGGTGTTGCTGATTATCTAGGTAAAAACGCAGATAAACTATAATCTTAATGGGGAGTTTTCCCCATTTTTTAAACTAAAAAACTTCTAAATTCTTACTATTTTTATAAAATTTTATTTACAAATTTTAAATTTTTATCTATTTTTATAGTTATTATGGTTAAAATAGCTTGATTTTAAAATGAAATTTAAGGCAAAAGATGGAAAAAAACTTAATTCTTGGCATAGAAAGTAGTTGCGATGATAGTTCAATTGCTTTAATAGATATAAAAACCTATAACTGCGTAGAATATCTAAAAATATCTCAAGAAAAAGAGCATTGCGAGTTTGGTGGAGTTGTGCCTGAACTTGCAGCAAGGCTTCATACAGCTGCACTTCCAAAACTACTTGAAAAAATAAAACAGCATTTTGACAATATAGCTGCCATTGCAGTTACTAATATGCCAGGTCTTAGTGTGAGCTTGGTTGGTGGTGTAAGTATGGCAAAGGCTTTAAGTGTGTCTTTAAACATTCCATTAATTGAAATAAATCATCTTTTAGGACATATTTACTCACTTTTTTTAGACTGCGAGGCTAAATTTCCACTTGGAGTTTTGCTAGTTAGTGGCGGACACACAATGGTTTTAGACATAGATAAAGATAAAAATATAAAAATAGTAGCAAAAACTGGAGATGACAGCTTTGGTGAGAGCTTTGATAAAGTAGCTAAGATGATGAATTTAGGCTATCCTGGTGGCACGGTAATAGAAAATTTAGCAAAAAACGGTACGAACAAATATAACTTTACAATACCACTTTTACACGACAAAAGAGTAGAATACAGCTTTTCAGGACTTAAAAATCAAGTAAGATTAGCCATAGAAGAGTGTGGGGATTTAAGTCAAACCGATAAAGAAAATATAGCTTTTTCATTTCAAAAAGCAGCCATTTCGCACATAATGGATAAATTAAGTAAAATTTATGAAGTTAAAAAATGGAAAAATTTTGGTGTTGTTGGAGGGGCTAGTGCAAATTTGGTTTTAAGACAAAATTTAGAAAAATTATGCAGTAAATTTAATGCAAATCTTTTAACCGCACCTCTTAAATACTGCTCAGATAATGCTTTAATGATAGCAAGAGTTGGAGTAGAAAAGTATAAAATGGGCAAATTTATAAGCTATCAAAATTTAGAAATAAAACCCAAAATTAATAAGCTTTGTTTATGAAATTTTAAAATATCCCAAAAATGCAATAAATTAAATTTTAAATTTAGCGACTAAAACATTAAAACTAATTTATTGCAGTATCTAAAAAAGACTTATTTATAAAATTAAGTATTAATTAAAGAGTTGATATAAATTTAGCTAATGCATTTATCTCATCATCACTTAACTCACTTGCCGTTCTGTGCATTGTGGCTTTTAGATTTCCACCATAATTTATATCGTTTTTATATCCCATAAGATCTGTTTTTATCTGATTTTCATCAAGCTCATTTATAATTTTACTAGCTTTTAAAGCACTTTTTTCACCATATCTACCATGACAAGATGCGCACTTAAAATCAAAATATTCATCAACGCTTTTGCCATTAAAAATATTTATATTTTTAGTGATTTTTTCATTAGTTTGTAAAGTTTCAACTGTGTTTTTTACTTCATTTTCAGTTTTTGCGTCTTGAGTTTTTTCATCAGTTTTTTTACTATCATTTGAACATCCTAATAAAAAAAATGAGATAAAACAGGCCAAAATAAATCTCATCATAAATCCTTTTTTAAAAAATTTATGAAATTATACCAAAAATTTATGAAATTATAAAAATTATTAATTAGTTACTTTTTTAAAGAAAAGCCCAAAGATTTTGGGCTTTATAGATCAATAAGTTGTGATATCAACATTTACGCGTCTATTTGGTGCAAGACACTCGATAAGTTTATTTTTAGAAAGACTTGAGTCACACTCTTTAACAGGCTCGTTTTCACCAGCTCCTTTAGTTGTGATTTTACTACTTGATATTCCGTTTTTAACAAATTCGTTTTTAACTGAATTTGCTCTTTTTTGTGAAAGGATAAGATTTGATTTATCACTTCCGATTAAGTCTGTATGGCCTACAACAAAAATATCTTTAATGTTTTCTTTACCAAATTTATTTACTAAATTTGAAATTTCATTTTTTCCATTTTGATTTAAATTGGCACTTGCAAATTTAAATAAAAAGTCACTTGATAACTCAATGCTTTGTGTTTTTTTGTTTTTATTTACAAAGTTCTCACACTCCTGGGTGTTCCAAAACAAACTAGCTGCTTTATATGTATCAAAATCATAAACTATTTTATACTGACAAATCATATCTTTATCACCAGCTTTTTCTTTAAGGTTAAAAAGATAGTCCCACTCAACTACATATGCAAGTCCAGCTGAAAAATGTGGAACTCCGATAAGTTTTCTTATCTCATCTTTGCTCATTCCAACTTCGATTTTTCTTATATTTTCCAAATTTACACCCAAAGCTTTTTTATAAATGCTTTTTTCTGGTTTTGGAAAAGTAACTTCATCTTTTGTCATTATGCCATTTCTTGGCACTTTTGTGCTTGACTTTGTAGTACAACCTTGTAAGAAAAGCATCCCAACAACTGCTAAAACTACTAACAAAATTTTTTTCATATTTTTATCCTTTTTATAATATCAAAAAAGAAAGAGCATAAGCTCCTTCTTTTAATTAAAAATGAAATCCTACAGATAAAGCAGCTCCGGCTTTTTCTTGTGAATCATAACTTGCACTACCTTTAAATACCCATTTTCCATCATCACTCATTTTTGATAAGCCTATCGCCATAGCTGACTGACCATCATAAAAGCCACTTCCTAAGCTAACCATTCCCTTTCCTGGGATTGTTGCTTGAGGCATGTTGCCAATTGCCATAGCTGAGGCTGTTCCTGCACTTGCTCGTTTTTTATACTCGCCAAGTTTTCCATAAACATCGTTTAATCCAGCTCTTAGTTGCCCCATAGTAGCAGCATCTGAGTTTAGAACACCAGGAGCAACGTTGCTTATAGTTCTTTTAGTTACTGTGCCATCTTTATTTATTCCACCAACAGATACTGTGTTTGGTCTTTCAACTATATTGCCATTTGATACAACTTGTGTATTTGAACTAGCACCAATAGCAACTGAATTTACACCTTTTGCTTCTGCTTGAGCGCTATTATCTACAATTTTACCATTTTTGTCAAATTTTTGAGTATTTGCTGCTATCCATTTAGAACCTTGATTAGCTACTTTTTGAACTGCTTTTAGTTGAGCGACATTGACTGCATCTGAGTCCTCTGTACCAGCTGCAACACCTGTGATTTGGCGGGTAAAACCGTCTTCTCCGCTCTTGCCAACAGAAATCGCACCTTTTGTATTTTTTACTGTATTTGCAACATCAGTATTTTTAGCCAAATAAACTTCTTGTTTTTCAGCATCACTGAGAGCTTTTCTGTTTGCTTGTGAGTATGAGCCAAGAGCTACACCACCAGCAACACTTACTTGAGATTTTGTTCCTATAGAAATTGCATTTTCAGCATTATTGCCCACTTTTGCTTGCATTCCTATAGCTACACCACCTTTAGAATCTGCACTTGAGTCATGCTCATCTTTACCTGTTCCCTTGACTTGATGACCATCATTAACATGGAAAAATCTTGTTCCTTGGGTATTAATATTTTTGATAGAATTGACTATCGTGTCAATAGCCCCTTTTCCATCGGCAACTACTTGTTGTTGACCAGAAGCTGCATTTGTAGCTAAATCTTCTTTTATTTTACCTACATCTATTGTTTTGTTTCCATTACCATCATCTTTAATATATGTATCTCCTATAATATTATTGATACTAGTTGAAACATTGACTATCTTTCCATCAACAGTTGCAAGATCGCCTATAGTTGCCGCATTGCTCGCTTCTTTTGGCATTTTAGTAGGGTCACCGTTGGCTTTTTCGATATCTTTTTTAATATCTTCTAGTGTTTTACCATTTAAACCACTTGCAAGATTAGTAAGTTTTTTATTTCCACCATCTATACCATCAGCTGTAATGCTTGGACCTGCTTTACCATCAGCACCAGTTGTTGTTAGACCATCTTTTCCAAGAGTGATTTTTGGAGTTTTTGTTTTAGTTCCATCTGGATTTGTAATTTCACCACCGAATGAAATTTCATCACCCAAAGATAGTTTTATCTCTCCATCTTTTACTTTTGAAGTTTTGATATTGCCATCACCTTTGATATTAAGCTCATTATTAGCAAGTTTAGTTCTTTCGTTATCATCAGTTATAAATTCTATATTACCGACAGAACCACCTTTTGCAAGATTTCTAACTTCATCAAGTTGAGATTTTGTAACAGCATCTGAGTCATCTTTACCGTCTGCTAAGCCTCTTAGGATAACTTTACCGTCTTTACCGTCAGCACCTTTTTTAGATAGTTTAAGAACATTACCATCTTTACCTTGAGCTATTTTGATACCACTATCAGGTTCGTTTTCATTGCCACCGATATTTACACTATCAAATCTTGGAGCTTTACTTAGTAGTAAGTTTATACTTCCATCTTTGTTGATTGAAGTAGCTAGGTTTTCGCCACTTAGTTTATCAATTGATAAATTTGAAGTACCACCTACTTTGATAATTGAGCCTAGTTGATGTTTAACTCTATTTGTATCAGCACTAGCTGTTAAATTTGCTTCTGTATAAAAGCCTTTATTTATAGCATCAATGATTTCATTTGTAGCTTCAAGATATGTTTTAGGTTGATCTTTAGTTGTTTCAATTTTAGGTTTTCCATCTGTGCCGATAACTGGTTTTCCATGATTATCAAGTTTAACTGTTTTTATACCTGTAAATGGAGATACCTGTTTAGTAGTTTTTTCTGGATCAGTGCTATGAGGATCATCTACTACTTTAGCAAGTTTGCCATCATTGTTTATAAGAACTGCATCTTTACCTGTTTTACCATCTTTACCGTCTTTACCATCAATGCCATTTTTAACACCTAAAGCTTTTCTAATATCATCTGATGATGAAGCTAGTAGATCTTTTCCATCTTTACCATTGATACCATCGATTCCTTTTAGTGTTACGCCTTTGTTTTTATCTTCTCCAGTAAATTCTAGTGTATTACCATCTTTACCATTTTTACCATCTTTACCTTGAGCTATTTTGATACCACTATCAGGTTCGTTTTCATTGCCACCGATATTTACACTATCAAATCTTGGAGCTTTACTTAGTAGTAAGTTTATACTTCCATCTTTGTTGATTGAAGTAGCTAGGTTTTCGCCACTTAGTTTATCAATTGATAAATTTGAAGTACCACCTACTTTGATAATTGAGCCTAGTTGATGTTTAACTCTATTTGTATCAGCACTAGCTGTTAAATTTGCTTCTGTATAAAAGCCTTTATTTATAGCATCAATGATTTCATTTGTAGCTTCAAGATATGTTTTAGGTTGATCTTTAGTTGTTTCAATTTTAGGTTTTCCATCTGTGCCGATAACTGGTTTTCCATGATTATCAAGTTTAACTGTTTTTATACCTGTAAATGGAGATACCTGTTTAGTAGTTTTTTCTGGATCAGTGCTATGAGGATCATCTACTACTTTAGCAAGTTTGCCATCATTGTTTATAAGAACTGCATCTTTACCTGTTTTACCATCTTTACCGTCTTTACCATCAATGCCATTTTTAACACCTAAAGCTTTTCTAATATCATCTGATGATGAAGCTAGTAGATCTTTTCCATCTTTACCATTGATACCATCGACTCCTTTTAGTGTTACACCTTTGTTTTTATCTTCTCCAGTAAATTCTAGTGTATTGCCGTCTTTACCATTTTTACCATCTTTACCTTGAGCTATTTTGATACCACTATCAGGGTTGTTTTCATCACCACCGATATTTACACTATCAAATCTTGGAGCTTTACTCATAAGTAAATTTATACTTCCATCTTTGTTGATTGAAGTAGCTAGGTTTTCGCCACTTAGTTTACTTATATCACTTTCTGTTGAAGTGCCTGTAATTTTGATAGTTGAGCCTAGTTGTAATTGAACTGCTTTATTTTTTGTATTGATATCTTTGGCATCAAAGTTTGCACTTGTTTTAAAGCCTTTGTTTACAGCTTTGATTGTATTATCTACAGTTTCAAAGAGAGTTTTTGGTTTTGTATCACCTTTACCTTCTGGATCATCAGCTGTTTTTATAGTAGTAAATGGAGTTTTAGTTTCATCAGCGTTTTGTGAGATAATGCCATTAGAATTTAGTTTATTATCTCCAGCGACTGCTTTTATAAGAGCAGTTGTATTGCCATCTATACTAGCCAAATCGCCAATTGTAGCTACATTTCTCTTTTTCTCATCATCGGTTCCGTCTGTTTTATTAAAGTAAAATTCTTTGTTATTTGAAATAACTTTTAAAGGCTTGTTAGTTTTACTTGCGATAGATGTAATTCCATTTAACTCATCTTTCAAACTATAAGTTATCTTAGCACCTTTACCGCTAGCGCCTTTTTCTACTGTAAGATCTAATTTGATCCACCAGCTACAAAGCTAATGTTCTCATTAGGTTTTATGTCTAAAGAAGTTTCATTGCCTTTTGATACGCTAAATAGACCGTTTTGAGTGAAGTTTTTATTAAATTTATTTAGCTCTTCTAAAGCACCACCAATAGTATCATAAGGTTTATCGTTTCCATCTGTACCTGTTATATTGTAAGTTGGTTTTTTAACAACTCCATTATCATCAAGAGTTGAACCGCCACCTAAAATATCAGCTATTGTTTTATTTGAAGCGTATAGTTGTGAACCGTTTATGGCTTCTAAGCTTTTCTCATCTACTTTGCCATCTTTAACGTTTGTTATTTTTGCAGCTACTCCTACATGACCGTTTGGATGAATGGTTGAAATTTTTATTTCATCACCAATATTCATATCTTCTTTTTCTTCGCCTGTTAGTTCTTTTGCTATTGCTTTTGTAAAGTGTCCTTTTCCATCTGATACTTGCTCAACAAACTTACCTTCTGGAACGCCTTGGCTATTTTTCTTTTGTCTAAAAAATTTACCTTCTTTTCTGCTAAGCTGAGTATATTTTCCATCTTTGTCTTCAAGAGTAAATATCATTGGAGAGTTCAACTGAGCTTCTACAACATTATTAATACTCAATCCATCTTTTAAGGTATTAAATTGTTTAAGTGTCATAGCATCGTTCGGATTTTGTGCATCGGCTATGTTTGTTAGTCTTGAACCACCAAAATCAACTCCATCATTTGTAAAGCTTACTTTTTTACCATTTCCACCAATGGAGCTGATGTTTTTTAGCTCTGTGTTTAAAGTGTAATTAACTTTTACGCCATTATTTGTTTTTTCATGTGAAACTATCAAATTTGTATCATTTCCAACTCCAGCTGTAAAGTCTACAACAGCATTAGGCACTATGTCTACAGGATTTGCACCTTTAGATGATACTTTAAACATACCGTTAGTGTTAAAATTATTTATAGCAGTATTCAACTCTGATACGCCAAGTTTTTTTTGCCATTTAACAAGATTATCATCTTTGACATTTTCAGCGTCTATATCGGCTTTATTTTCAACTTTATTTTTTAAATCATCTAAATCATCAGTTCCAGCTAGCTTTTTGATAACATCTTTATCTAAAGAAAGTTTGTATTTAGCAACGTTTGTAGTTTTATCTGAGTCTAATTTTAAACCATCGCCTTCGACTGAAACTTCTGCTGTTTTATCACTATTTTGGCTGTAGTCTTTAAGTGATTTGTTTAGTGTGTCACCTGTGATTAAGCCTGTACTTCCAGGATTATTTGAACCGTTACCAAGTTTTTCTTGCCAGTTAGCTATGTGATTTGGGTCTGTTAAATTTGTAGCGTCTAAATCTGCTTTTGCTGCTAATTTATCTGCTAAATTTGTAGTTCCAGTTATTTCTTTAATTTTAGTTTCATCAAGACTTAGTTTATAATCAGTGTTATTTTCGTTTGTTTGTTTATCAACTGTTATGCCACTATTTGCATCTGTTGAAACAGAAGTTATTTTTTGAGTATCGGCTGTTACATAACCTTTTTTAGTAAGGTCTTTATTTGTAATAACACTTGTATCACCTAAAGTTGCATCTCCGAATGTGTATGTTTTATTATTGTTTGTAATAGAAGTAACGCCTGTTAAATCTTTCTTTAGTTTATACTCAACATTTGCACCTTTTGGATCATTTGAGACGGTTAATTCTATATTGTCACCCGCGTTAAATTTGATTTCACCATTTAGACCGATATCTTGTTTATCCGCTCCATTTTTTGAAACTTTAAATAAACTATCTTTATTAAAGCCATCTAATTTTTGATTGATATTTGTTATATCACCTTTATTTTGAGTTATTTTGTCTGTATTTTGTTTAATACTCTCATTTGTTTTATGTAACTGAGAACCAGTTATCGCATCTTTGCTATTTTCACCAATAGTTCCATCAGCTAAATTTGTAAGTTTAATAGCGCTATCACCTTTTCCAGCAAAACCGATAGTATTATTATTAGTATTATCATCAAATTTTTTTAACTCGATAGGCGACTTATCCTCTTGATTCTTCATAACGTTATCATCTGCTATGGTTATGGATTTGAATCTAGGTGTATCAGTCATAGCGATTTCAAATTTACTAGGAATATCTTTTTTTAAAGGCTCCCCAGCAAAATATGTTGGTGTGAATCTTGTCTCAAGATTTTTACCGGTGTAAACAATCTTAGTCTCACTGTTCTCCCATTTGCCATCAGTTTTTATCTTTAAAGTATTATTTAGTGCACTACCCTCACTTTGTATCGCGCCCCTTTTGCCGATATCTCCTTCTACATGGATACCTATTTGTTTTAGTTGAGCGACATTGACTGCATCAGTGTCTTTCTTACCTGCTGCAACGCCTGTGATTTGGCGAGTTATTCTCTCTGCACCTATTACACCCATACCTCTTTCATCACCTACGGAAAATGGCTGATCTGTTGCTTCCCAAGTTGATGGATAATATATATTAGGTCCATCCTTTTTTATATCAGCTGCTAGAGGTTCATATCCCTTAAGATCCTCTGTTGTTCTAGCGTGTGAAACTGAACCTTGCCCTATAGCCACGCCACCATTAGCAATGACTTTAGCACCATTTCCTATAGCTACTGCATCACTGGAAAGTGCTTGTGCATCGTTTCCTATAGCGACAGAATTTTCATAAAAAGCATTTGATGATACATACCTACGGGTTTTTTGAAGTGCACTTTGTTGATTTTTATCAAGTTTTTTAATAAGCTCATCATATTCTGCTTGTTTTATTATCCTACCATCATATTTATATGTTGCCTCATATGAGCTTAGCATTTTTCCATATATATCTTCTAATTTTCCATATTTATCTTTTAATTTTGTATATCCATCCATTTTTGACTGATGTCTATTCATTGATGACTTATGTCTATTCATTTCTGACTCATATTTCTCTTTTTCTGACTCATATTTCTTTTTTTCTGACGCATCCCTCGCATTATCGTAGTTCCTTACTGCTTCTTGATATTTGACTTCTGCATCTTCATATCTTTTTTCTGCCTTATCATATTCTCCTTTTGTCTCATCAAGTTTCTTTACTGTATCATCATATTTATTTATATTATCTTTACGTAATTCACCAAGTGCTTTATATGAAATTCCATCAATTTCACCTTCACCACCAGTTCTTGCACTCAAACCTATGGCGACTGAGCTATCGCCTGCTTTGGCGTTTGGTCCGATGGCTATAGAGTTATTACCTTTTGCACCGTCATTGTTCTCATTGCCTTCTTCTTTTGATTTTACAGAAAAATATTTTATTTTATCACCAGTGGAAGTAGAACTTGAACTTTCTATTTTTTTAAGCCATTGAGTTAAATTTGTATAGTTTTTACCATCGCCATCTTTTGAGATATTAATATCATCAAATTTTGGAGTTTTAGCCATAAGTAAATTTATACTTCCATCATTATTTATAGAAGTAGCTAGGTTTTCGCCACTTAAGTATTTATCCATATTTGTAGTATCTAATACAGTACCATCTGATGGTTTAAAATTTCCACCTACTTTTATAGTTTCACCAAGTGTATGTTTAAATTTTTTATTTTCAACTTTATCAGCATTAGCAACTGTTAAATTTGCTTCTGTATAAAAGCCATTATTTTGTAAAGCTTTTAATTGAGCGACATTGACTGCATCGGTGTTGGTTGTTCCTGCTGCAACATTTGTGATTTGGCGAGTAAATTTCTCTCCGAGTCCATCATTGCCAACTGATATCGCACCTTTTGTCCTTAATACAGTTTTTGCAACATCCCCTTTATCATCAAATAAATAAACATCTTTTTTTGTAGTATTAGTAAGAGCTTTTCTGCTTGCTTGTGAGTATGAGCCAAGGGCTACAGCGTCTGCAACTGCCTCAGTTCTTTCATTTGTCATTCTATCAAAGCCTATACCACTTCCAAAACCGATAGCAACACCGTTTTGTGAATTTACAAATATGCCACTACCCAAAGCTATTGAGTTTTCTCCATCTGCCACAGTTGCTATATAACTTTCTCCATTATCTTTATAACCATAAGCTGAACCTATAGCTATAGCGCGATTTGCGCCAACTCTCGTGCCAGTTCCTATGGTAATGGTATCATCTATGGCGTTAGAATCGGTATTTACCTTTTTAGGATCGTGAACATATTGATTTCCGATAGCTATATTTCTATTGCCTTGAGTGTGCAATTTCGTATCATTATATTTTTCTCCATCTTTTAAATTTCTAGCACCATCTCCTAAGAAAATGTTTTGAGAACCATCATGTTGAAAGCCCGTTTTTGAACCCAAGTAAAGATTTCCATCTCCTTTTGAGCCATTTCCGGCATCTTGTCCGATATAAACACTTCCCCAATTGTCTGAACTTTGAGGGTCTATTATGGCTGAATTTATTCCAGCATTTCTGCCTATAAAAACAGATCCACTACCATTATCGAATTTAGTTTTACCGGCACTTTCGCCTATAGATACTACATTTTTAGCTTTTGCTTGAGCGTTTTGTCCGATAGCTATAGCGTCTTTTCCTGTGGCGCCGTCAGAGTCATAGTTTGAGCCGGGGCCTTTTTCAGATGCATTTATGCTTACATAAGGGATTTTTTCTAATTTTTCGTTTAGTTGTCCTAAATTTACAGCTTCATCGTCTTGTAGTGCTTTAGCGACGTTACCAAGGCGAATATTTCCATCTTTGTTATCTCCGACATCTCTACCAGCGGGTATTTTGCCATTTGTTTTATCATCTTCTGTGTATTTTTCTGGTATTGTCTTTTTGCCATCAAGACCAACTAAGCTAAGACGCTTAGCTTGAGTTAAAATAGCGCTACCATCCACTTTTATTCCAAGTCTATCTATTTCATTACCAGTAAAACCAGAAGTTCTATAGTATCCTTCAGGTCCTATTTTTGGCTTTGCAGTTTTACTTGTTCCTATTAAAGTCCCAGCTGTCCCTTCTCGAATTAATTCACTCCAAGCAACATAATTTAAACTACCATCTGACTCTTTTATAGCTGGATATAGCCTATCTCCGCCAACTTGATTATGGACATACCATTTTTTTTCTTTTTCGTCATAAATAACTGATTCTCTATTGCCTTGAGCAGATAATCCGGGCTTACCTGTTCCGGTTGTTCTGCCTCTCTTATCCCAAAGCTCATAGAAAGTTAATCCTCGCCATTTTCCATTTTCTTTTTTTACTTCAAAAAAAACAGGATTTTCTTTTATGTTGGTACTTGTTAATTTATTAAATGTTCCCGTTGGAACTACAAAATGCGAATCTCCAACAGTCATAACACCATACTCATCTGCTGTATCAAGTATCGATTTATCAAGCTTGCCTTTAAATCCGATACTTCCATCAGGATTTAGAACTTTTTCCATTCTATAACCATCATTTTCAGTATAAACTACAGTGCCGTTATTTTGAATTTTTGCTATGTCTTTTTCGTCTGCGGCTCTTAAATCACCTACAAACACTCCGCAAAATAGAGTTGCTGCAAATAGTCCCTTTAGTAAAAAGCCGTTATTTAAAACAACTGAATTTCTTAAATCAAAAAAGTTTTTTAAAACTTCAACTTTAGTTTTTGCTGATACTGTGCCACTTCCCTTACTCGAGCTCACACATGAAGCATTTTCAGCGATAGCTACCCATCCAATGCCATCTTTATAGACATGTCTATAAGCTTTGTTCATATCCTATCCTTTTTGTATGAATTTCTTGCCATTTTACCAAAAAATTCTTGTTATATAGCTTAAATATAAATAAATTTATAGAATTTATGTAATGATATTTTTAACTAAAATTAAGAAATAGTGTGGCATTTAAAATAAAAGTGGTATTAAGCTAAATTTGATATAATTTTGGCTTAATAAAAAAGGTGAATTATGAAAAAAATAGTTTTGATTTTCGTGATGATTTTATCTGCTTTTGGAAATATACTAAATGAAGCTGATAAGGCGTATGCTAAAAAAGAGTATAAAACTGCGATTAAGCTTTTGCAAAATGCGTGTGATAAAAATATGGCAGTTGGGTGCCATAACTTAGCTTTAATGTATCTAAATGGCAATGGAGTGGAGATAAACTTAGAAAAAAGTGCTTTGTTTTTTCAAAAAGCTTGTGATAAAAAAATAGCCCAAAGTTGTCAAAATTTAGGACTTTTATATGAAAAAGGGCTTGGAGTAGAACAAAACTACTTTAAAGCACTTGAAATGTATAAAAAATCTTGCAATGATAAAAAATTAGTTGGGTGTGAGAATTTGGCTTATATGTATGAAAATGGTCTTGGAGTAAGACAGGACTTTAAAAAAGCTAATGAAATTTATACAAAAATGTGTGATAAAAACAACTCAAAAGGGTGTTATAGGCTATATGAAATTTATATGGAAGCAAAATTTATCGAAAAAGATACTAATAAAGCAATAGAGTTTTTAAAAAAATCTTGTCTTGGTGGAAAAAGTGATGCTTGTAGAGAAATGGGTGTGATATATACAGAAGGCGTTTTTATAAAACAAAATTTCGCAGAGGCAAAGGAGTATTTTGGAAAAGCGTGTGATTTAGAAGATATGAAAGGTTGTGAAAGTTATAAGCTACTAAATGAAAGTGGGTTTTAATAAAAACTTTTAAATGTTTTATTAAAACAGCGTTAAACCACTTTCAAATATCTGTTTTATAAATTTAGTAAAAAATATTTTTACTCTTCATCATCTTTATTTTTTTCTTTTTTAATTGCTTTTAATGTTTGGATGATGTTTCCATCCATTTTTAAAACTTCATAGATGAAATTTTCATCTTCTGTTTTATCGCCTGCTTTTGGAAGTCTTCCTATTAGGTTAAAAACATATCCGCCGATTGTGATCTCTTCTATATCATCATCAAAATCAACACCGGTAATTTCTTCAAAATCTTCTATCTCATAAGTTCCAACAAGCTCATAAATTCCATCTTTTATAGATTTAAATTTAACTTCGCTTTCATCGTGCTCATCGTTGATATCTCCTAAAACTTCTTCAATGATATCTTCCATTGTAATAAGTCCTGATGTTCCACCATATTCATCTATAACTAGGGCTGCAGAAATTCTTTCTTTATTCATCATTGATAGTATTGAGGCGATTGATGAGTTTTCAGGGACTATTAAAATTTTTCTAACTATTTTGTTGAAGTCTTTTTTATCGCTTTGTAAAATATCTCTTATATGAATCATCCCTAAAACACTATCTTTACTTCCATCGATATATGGAAAACGTGTGTATTTTGACTCAATAACTTTTTTATAGTTTTCTTCATAGCTTTTTTGAGCATTCAAACAAATCATCTGTTTTCGTGGCGTCATAATTTCTTTTGCAACAGTATCACTAAAATCAACTGCATTTTTAATAATTTGTGTTTCGATAGAGTCTAAAACTCCACCTTTTAGACTTTCTGCAACTATTATTTTTATCTCTTCTTCTGAGTGAGCTATCTCGCTTTCTCCAGCTGGTCTTATGCCAATAAGCTTTAAAATTCCTCCAGCTAAAAAATCAAATACTGCAATAAATGGTTTAAATATCACCCAAAAAGCATGAAGTGGCTTTGCTACAAAAAGTACTGATTTTTCAGGTGTTGCTATAGCTACTGACTTTGGAACAAGCTCTCCTAAGACAACATGCAAAAGAGTAATAAAAGTAAATGATATGATAAATGAAATTGAATGTATAACCGTGGCATTAGCCTCAAAAATAGAATTTATAGGTTTTTCTATAAGCATCGCAACTGCTGGTTCACCTATCCAACCAAGTGCAAGTGAGCTTATAGTAATACCAAGCTGTGTTGCACTAAGATAAGAATCAAGCGAATTTGTTATCTCGTAAGCCATTTTGGCATTTTTAACACCGTCTTTGCTAAGCTCTTCAAGTTTGCTTTTTCTTATTTTAACAATAGCAAACTCAGATAACACAAAAAATGCATTTAAAAGCACAAATACAAAAGCTAAAATTAACATTAAACCCGAACTGTCCGTGTCCAAAAGTGTTCCTTTAAATTTATAATGAATAAAGAGCGATTATACCAAAGTTTAGTAAATCGCTTTTTATTTTTAAATCTTTTTAGAGTTTTCGTAAAGTGGCATTACTTTTTGAGCAATTTTAGTTAAATTTGCTATTCTGTTATCATGTGATGGGTGAGTTGATAAAAACTCTAAAGGTTGTTTTTGGCTTAGACTTTTCATTTTTTTCCACACATTAACAGCAGCATTTGGGTTATAACCAGCTCTTGCCATAAGCTCAGTTCCCATATTATCAGCTTCTGTTTCTTGCTCTCTTGAAAATGGAAGTGAGACTGCATAAGTTGCTGCCATGTTTGCCAAATTTGCTATTTCATTACTTCCAGTAAGAGCTCCAACTGCAAAAATTCCTATATTTTTTGCATAATCACGACTTGCCTTTTCACGACTATGCTCTCTTAAAGCGTGTGACATTTCATGCCCAATAACAGCTGCAAGCTCGGCATCACTTAACTTAAGCTTTTCGATAATGCCTGTATAAACAGCAATTCTTCCACCTGGCATACACCAAGCATTTACTGTATTTTCTTTTATAACATTTACTTGCCAATCCCATTTTTTTGCATCAGTTCTAAAAACTCCAACTTCTTTTATAAGTCTTTTTGAAATGTTAGTAACTCTTTTTGTTTGGATTGGATCTGTGTTTAAAGTCCTACTAGCTTTTGCTTTTTTTAAAGTACTTGTATATGCAAGTGCAGCACCTTGATCCATTTCTTTTGCACTTACTAAAAGCATTTGTGATCTTGAAACTCCAACTACTCCAGGGTTTGTAGTTGTTGCACAACCTGTTATTAAAAATAATGTTGTAAAAATCGCGGTTAAAATTTTATTCATCACTATTCCTTTGGCTTTAGTTTGTTCTCTTCTATTTTTTCTTTTGTGGCTGTATAGGCACGGTTTGAAATTTCTTTAGTTTCATCACTATTTTTTTCAGCTTTTTTACTTTTAAATTTTCCAAAAAACTTTTTTTCTAGTTCATCGATATCTTTTTTTAAGCTTGAAAGCTTGTCATTTAGTTCAAAATCATCTATAAATTTAGAACTTTTTGCGGCGATTTCTTTTTTTATATCATCAAATTTATTAATAGCAAGTTTGCTAAATTCTTTATAATTTTGACTAATTGTGCTATCTTCAAATTTTGATTTTATCTGAGAAATCATATCACTTGATAGCTTTTTCATCTTAACGATATAGTTATCATACTCTTTTTTTAATATTTCATTAAGAACTTCTTGTGCTGGATTTTGGGTGGTGGCAGCTAAATTTTTTACTACCAAAACAAACTCTTCTTCCAAATTTGAAAGCTCGTTTTCTAAAATTTGTGCCTTTTGGCTTAATTCATCAGGTGCAAATTTAAATTCATTTTGAAATTTTTCCATAGATTTTATAATGCCATCATTTACACCTAAAACCGCACCTTTTAAAAGATCTTTTGCATAAATTTTGCTAATATTTGCAACATTTATAGCACGTAATATTATCGTTTTTGAAATTTCTAAAATTCTATATCTTTGAAACTCGCCCTCATTTATGCTTTTATAAGTTAAATTTTTACAAAACTCATATGAGCCTTCAAAAATATCACTTTTTGACTCAATTATGCTTAAAAATACATTTTCACTTATTTCTTTTATAATGTCTTTTAAATCTATGGCATCGATTAAGGCTTCATTTATAGCTGATAAAATTTCATTTTTATTTGAGATGTCTTTTGACTTAACCTCATCTTCGATATTTTTCAAATCACTATAAATTTGCTCTCTAAGCTCTTTGCTTTGAAGACCTATGTTTTTTTTAAGCCTTTCAACTTCGTATAAAAGATCATAAATTTCATCTTCTTGTTTTTTATTAAGAGTTTTTTTAAGAGCATAAATTACGCTTTTTACTCTTTCTTTGTTTAGTAAATTCTCATCTTTAAGAGCATTTATAAAATCGAAAAAAAGCTCGTTTTTGTTAATTTCTTTTTTATGTTTTAAAATTTCACTAACGCTATCACAAACGCTGTTATAAATAATCTCATTTAAATTTTTATTTTCTAAATTTTGTTTTAAAACTTCTTTAAATTTTTCCATAATTAACCTTTATAATACAAATTTTGAAATTTTGCTTAATTTTTGAAAAATTTCATCTCTTTCTTGCTTGGAATTTACCATTAAGCTAACTTTATAGCTCTTTAAATTAGCTATTTTATTTGATGGCGAAATATCGGCATCAAGTCCTTCTAAAGCCTTTTTGATAATTTTTTCATCACCATTTAAAATAACCCTATAACTCCATAAAGTTGGATATGAAATTTCAGGACTTTTTTTAAGATCGCACATACTCGCCACTTTTTCCTCCACTTTTATTTAAAAGCATAATCTCATCTATAAGCATAGCTTTATCAATAGCTTTTACCATATCATATATAGTTAAAAGTCCTACGCTAACACCGGTTAGTGCTTCCATTTCAACGCCTGTTTTTCCAGTTATTTTAACAGTAACAAAAAGCTTAAAAGCATTTTTAAGCTCTTCAATATCAACTTTTACCGAACTTATTAAAAGTGGATGACACATCGGTATAAGTTCACTTGTTTTTTTAGTCGCCATTATAGCAGCTACAACAGCAGTTTGAAGAACAGGCCCTTTTTTAGCGGTATTTTCCTTAATTGCCCTAAAAGCTTCTTCGCTCATTCTTATAATACCGCTTGCTTTTGCAATCCTTAAAGTTTCATTTTTCAAACTTACATCAACCATTTTTGGCTGATTGTTTTCATCTAAATGTGTAAGCATAAATTTCCTTTTTTAAATTAAACGAATTTTAGCTAAATTTGCTAAATAAATAAAATATTTTGTATTTTTGAAGTGAATAATTTTTAAATTTGAAAGTTTAGGGTGCCTAAAAGCACCCATTTTCTACAAAAAGGAGGTTTTTTATCTTGTTGGACAAGGAAATAATACACTTTTGTGATAAATTAGATATTAACTTTTTTTAAATACAAATTAACAAGACAAAATTAGTCTTATTTAATTTTATGATTTTTTAAAAAAATATGGCGGGTAGAAAGGGATTCGAACCCTTGGTAAGTTGCCCTACACACGCGTTCCAGGCGTGCTCCTTCAACCACTCGGACATCTACCCAAATAAATTTGAAAATTAAAACCTTGATTTTAACATAAATTTTATTTTTACGCCAATCTCAAGGTTTAAAACTTGCCTAATCAAGCCACATGTGGTCAGTTACTTTTAATTTTATCTCTTTGTTTTGATTTTTTAAAATAGCAACTTTGTCTTTTAAGCAAATACTTACACTATTTTTACCAGCTAGGCAAATGTCAGTTTTAGATGGCTTTTTAAACAAAGAAAAAGCATCGCCTTTATCATCTTTTAAATACGCACTTTCCCAACTATCAAATGTTGCAAGTTCAAATTTAGATGAGTTTTCATCTTTTAAAATAACTCTTTGAGTTATTCCAAGAGGTTCATGTTTTGCAAAATGTGCACAGCCTGATAAAAACAAAACTCCAAAAATAACCGATACTACATTTTTTATCATTTTATAAGCCTTTATTTATAGTAAACTTTCAGCAATTTTTGCTATATTTGTATCGCTAAAACCAAAATACTTAAACAAATCCCCAGCTTTACCACTTTCACCAAAGGTTTGCATACCCAAAACCTCATCTGCAAATTTATACCATTCTAAGCCACTTGCTGCTTCAACAGCTAAAACTTTTCCTCTTAAAATTCTATCTAAATAGCTTTTTTCTTGTTTACATAAAATCTCAAAACAAGGCACACTTACAACATTGGTTTTTATATCTTTGCTTTCGAGTAAATTTGCTGCTTTTAAGCAAAGCTCTACCTCGCTTCCACTTGCAATTAAAGTAATTTTTGCCTCGCTACTTTCTTTTATTAGATATCCGCCATTTTTAGGTTCTCCAAAAACTGGCTTTGGAAGTGGCTCTAAGCCCTGTCTTGATAAGACAAAAGCTGAAGGTGCATCTAGGCTTAAAGCTATTTGCCAGCATTTTACATTTTCATTTCCATCTGCTGGGCGGAAAGTATAAAAACCAGGCATAGCTCTAAAAGTGCTAAGTTGCTCGATTGGCTGATGTGTTGGGCCATCTTCACCAACACCAATACTATCGTGAGTAAATATAAAAAAGTGCTTTAATTTCATTAAAGCCGCCATTCTAGCTGAGTTTTTAAGATAATCACTAAATATAAAAAATGTAGCTGAAAATGGTACAAAAAGACCATATCTTGCAATAGCGTTATTAATAGCTGCCATTGCGTGTTCACGGATACCAAAGTGGATATTTTTTCCATCTGGGAAAGTTCCTGCATCATTTAGCGTTGTTTTATTTGATGGAGCAAGATCCGCACTTCCTCCTAAAAATGATGGGACTGCTTTTGAAATGGCATTTATAATTTTGCCGTTACTATCTCTTGTTGCAAGTTTTTGCCCACTAAAATCAGGATATTCAACCTTGCTAAAATCAGGATTTAAAAGTGAGTTTAAGAGCTCTTTTTTTTCACTTGTTAGACTTTCTAAACTTTTTTTCCACAGTGCCTCTTCTAAATCACCTTTTTCAACTGCTGCTCTTGTTTGAAATAAGACATCTTCACTAACAAAAAAATGTTTATCTGGGTCAAATCCAGCCTCTATTTTTGCTCTTTGTATTAACTCCTCACCAAGTGGAGCACCGTGAGATTTAGAAGTGTTTTCAAGCTCTAAAGCACCTTTTGCAATTTTTGTATTTGCAATAATTAAATATGGTTTTGTTTTATTTTTAGCCTCACTTAGAGCAAATTCAATCTGAGTAAAGTCATGCCCATCGATTCTAGCTACTTCAAAACCTTGCGCTTCAAATCTTGCCTTTACATCCTCACTCCACGCTAAATTTGTACTTCCCTCAATTGTGATGTTGTTTGAGTCATAAATTATGACTAAATTATCAAGCTTATGAAATCCTGCTAAGGCACATGCTTCATAACTAATACCCTCTTCTAAATCCCCGTCCCCACAAAAACAATAAACTTTATGATCAATTACTTTTGTTTTTTCATCATTTAATAAATTTGCGGCGTATTTACTAGCAAGCGCAAAGCCAACTGCATTTGCAATGCCTTGTCCAAGTGGTCCTGTTGCTATCTCAACTCCATTTGTAGTAATTTCAGGGTGACCTGGGGTGCGTGAGTGAAGTTGTCTAAAATTTTTAAGATCATCAAGACTTAAATCATATCCACTTAAATATAAATAGCTATAAACTAAAGCACTAGCATGTCCGCCTGAAAAAACAAGTCTATCTCTATTTAGCCATTTTGGATTTTTTGGGTTGTGCTTTATAAATTTCATTAACACGCTCATAATGTCGCTAAGCCCCATAGGAGCACCAGGATGTCCTGAGTTTGCTTTTTGAACCATATCGGCACTTAAAAACTTAATCGTATTTGAAATTTTTGTATTCATAACTATCCTTTTAGATATTTTTGTATTAAAAAATTTAATAATTCTTTGATTTTCAAATCATCTACTTGATTTAAAATTTTATTTGCTAAATCATCTCTAAATTCTCTTGATTGGCTAACCCCGAGCAAATTTACAAATGAATTTTTAACCTCATCGTGATTTGTTGGCTTTCCGGCTTCTTCTTCAGTTTTAACAGCATCTATTATGTCATCATTAATTTGAAATAAAAGACCTAAATCAACTCCTATTTTATAAAACTCATCACATTTTTTATCATCTAAGCCAGCAATTATTGCTCCCATTTTAAAGCTTGCTGCTATTAATGCTCCGGTTTTATGGTTGTGTAAAAAAATAAGCTCATCAAGATCTAGCTTCTTTTTTTCAAAATAGCAATCAAGTGCTTGCCCTAAAACCATATCACAAGCACTTTTTGATAAAGTTTGAGAGCATTTTACTTTTATTATATCTACTAAATTTGCATTTGAAATTTCATAAAAAGCTTGTGAGTTTAGAGCATCTCCAACTAATAAAGCTGTAACTTCGTCAAATTTTTTATGAGTTGTAATAACGCCACGCCTTAAATCAGAATTATCCATAATAGGCAAATCATCGTGAATTAGTGAGTAGGTATGTATCATTTCAATTGCTAAAGCCACTCTAAATGCATCTTTTAATTTTTCTTCATTTAAAGCTTTTACAACACCTAAAAGAAGTTGCGAGCGAAAGTATTTGCCACCATTTGAAAGCATATAATTAAGTGCTTTTTCATAGTATGGATGATAGCTTTTTGCCTTGATTAAATTTGATTTTAAAAAATTTTCAAATTCATTTTTTAAGCCGCTCATCACAAGCTCATTCACGAATTTTCTCCACCTAAATTTCCAAATCCACCAAAGCCGCCAAGCATCTTAGAAGCTAAGTTTTTTTTCTCATTTTCTATAAGTTTTACAGCATCATTCATAGCTGAAATAAGTAAAATTTGAAGGCTTTCTTTATCTTCAAATAATTCATCATCGATATTTAAATCAAGAATTTCACCTTTTCCATTTATCTTGATCTCAACCATTCCACCGCCACTTTTTACGCTAAATTCTTTATTGTCATTTTCAGCTTCAATTTCTTTTGCTTTTTTTTGCATCTCTTCAACTAAAGAGCCCATTTTTGAAAAATCAATTCCCTCAAACATACTTTTCCTTTAATTAATTATTTCATTTTGTGAGTTTACTTGCACGATTGTTGGCTTATGTGTATTTGCCTCTTCATCACTCATCAAAGCATAACTTACAATTATTACAATATCTCCAACACATACTTTTCTAGCTGCAGCTCCATTTAAGCAAATTTCGCCTTTTTTAGAACCTTTTATGATATAGGTTGCAAATCTTTCGCCATTATTAACATCTAAAATTTCAACTTTTTGAAATTCTTTTAAATTAGCAGCTTTTATTAAATTCTCATCAATTGTAATTGATCCAACATAGTTTAAGTTTGCATCTGTTACAGTTGCTCTGTGAATTTTACTTTGTAACATTTGTATTTGCATATTTTACCTTTTTATTACTCTTTGATTTTTAAAATTTCTTTTACTACAAGTTCATCTGAAAACGGATGTTTTACACCATTTATCTCTTGATAAGTCTCATCGCCTTTTCCTAAAATCACAACCATTTCACCATTTTTAGCCAAATCTAGAGCTTTTTTTATAGCTTTTTTTCTATCAGGCTCAACTATAGCACACTCTTTATTTTCCATACCTTGTAAAATATTATCTATGATATCATTTGGATTTTCACTCCTTGGATTATCACTTGTAACAATGCAAATTTTTGCAAAATGCTCTACCATAGCTCCCATTAAAGGGCGTTTTGTATGATCTCTATCTCCACCTGCTCCAAAAACTACTATAAGCTCATTGTTTTTTAAAGCGTTTAAAACTTTTTCAATTCCATCGGGTGTGTGAGCAAAATCAACTATAACTTTTGGATTATCATTTACAACCTCAACTCTGCCTTTTACGCCTGCAAAATTTGATAAAGCTTTTGAAATTTCATCCAAATTTTTCTTAGTTAAAATTTCAACAGCACTAAAAGCAGCAAGTATGTTGTAAAGGTTAAACTCACCAACCAAATCACTTGAAATTTTCACCTCTTCTTTTGGTGTTTTTATGACAGCTTCTATGCCATCTTTTATGGAATATGCCAAAATACTAAAAGTTGCTGGAGATTTTAAAGCATAAGTATAAGCATTTTTATAATTAAATTTTATATGAGAATCATCTTTATTAATCAGTTTTGGTGTTTCATCAGCAAAAAAACTACTTTTTACCCTTGCATATTCCTCCATAGTTTTGTGATAATCAAGATGATCAACTGATAAATTTGTAAAAATTTTAAGAGCAAATTTTAGGTCTTCTATTCTATTTTGAGCAATTGCATGAGAGCTTACTTCCATAACAAAAAAATCACATTTTTGCTTTGTAGCAGTAAGTAAATAGCTTAATGTTTTCATAGGTGAACTTGTTGTAAGGCCTTTTTCATCAACCATTTTTTCATTTACAAATGCTCCTCTTGTGCCACTTAAAAATACGCTATATCCCAAATCAAGCAACATTGAATAAATTGCAGCGGCGGTTGTAGTTTTACCGTTTGTACCTGTAATGCCCACTATTTTAATATTTTCATCAACATTTAAAAGTTTTTTTGCTTCTTTTAAGGTTATTAAATTTGCACCTTTTGCTTTTGCATCTTCCCAAAATTTAGCATTAAAATCACACTTTAAAAAGTAGCAATTTTTAATGCATTCGTTTGAATTATCTGTAATAAAATTATTTTTTAGATCTATTTTCATAATCTTTTATCTTCTGTGCTATAAATTTGGCTTTTGGATATGCTGAGCCATTAATCTGTAAAAAGCTTTCAAAATATTCAACACCTGTGCTCTCAAGCCCATTATCAAGTAAATGTTCTATAAAGTCCAAAAAACTTTGAGTATTTTGAATAATAAGCTTAGTTGATACCATAACGCCTTCCAAGCCATCTTTAAAATTAACTTTTTTTAAAACTATATTTTTAAACTCATCATAAGTTACAGCATCTTCTGATTTTATAATATTATCAATACTATCTTCAAAAGAGGTGTGCTCTATCTCATCAAAAATTGAGTTTAACTCTTCTAGGTTAAGCTCATCTTTTGAAAACATATAAAAATCAAATAGCATACGCGCTTCTTTATTTTGACTCTTTGCAAGTTCGCATAAATTTATTAAAAAGTATATTTCTTCTTTGTTTGTTTTATTAATCGCAAGTGAGAAGTAAAGTTTTGCATTTTCAAAATCTAAAGCTTTAAAAGCACTGTATCCTAAATCTTTATAATTTATCAATATTAAAATCCTCGCCAATTGGTATATTTACTACGCTTAAATCTGGATGGATGTCGATTTTAAGTTGTCTTTCTATAGCATATTTTAGTGTTTGATCGCTTGCTGGACAGCCATGGCAATGTCCTGTAAGTCTTACATATATGACTCCATTTTTAATACCTAAAAGCTTTAGTCCGCCACCATCTCTTTCAAGCATTGGAGTAACAACTTGCAAACTTTCTAAAACAGGGTCAATTAACTCTTCATCACTAAATGGAAGCATTTCATATCCTTAAGTTTTTTAACCATTTTAGCGTAAATTTGATAAATTATAAATTTAAATTTTGTAAATGAGCTGAAAAATTCAGCTCAAAAGATTTTTAAATAAGCTCTATATAAGCCATTTGTGCCGCGTCACCGCGTCTAAGTCTAGTTTTTACTATCCTTGTATAACCACCGTTTTGGTCTTTGTATTTTGGAGCAATCTCTTCAACAAGTCTTTTTGTAGCAACTTTATCTTGAATACTAGCAAAAACAACTCTGTGAGCATTAAAATCTCCAACTTTTGCTTTTGTTATAAGTTTTTCAACATAACTTCTAAGTTCTTTTGCTTTTGGAAGTGTTGTTTCTATTTTGCCATTTTTTGTAATGGCTATGGTTAAATTTTTTAGCGTTGCGGCGCGGTGGCTTGACGATCTGCCAAGTTTTCTATAACCATGTCCGTGTCTCATATTTTATCCTTCATTCTTTTCATTTTTTAATTCTTGTATTTTTTCATTTAATTGCTTTTTATGGCTTTGAAGCTCAGGTGCATCAACCGGATAGCCTATTTCTTCCATCACAGCTTTAATCTCTTCAAGAGATTTTTTACCTAAATTTTTAATATCTTTTAAAATACTTTCTTCCATTAAAGCAAGCTCGCCGATAAATTTAATACCAGCTTTATCTAAACAATTAAAGCTTCTTGCACTTAAATTTAGATTTTCAATACTTTCAAAAAGCTTTGCATATTCTGAATTTTGAGAAGATGAAGATTTGCCAACAGGTTTTTCAACATCAACTATGTTTTCAAAAACGCCAAGTTGTCTATGCATTGTTTGAAGTGCATTTTGGAAAGCCTCAATAGGTGTAACTTGACCATTTGTTGTAATTGTAAAAACTATTTTCTCATAGTCAGGGTTATCATCAACTAAGGTATTTTCTATATCGTAAATCGCTCTTTTTACTGGTGTAAAAAATGCATCTAATGCCATAAAATCGCTACTAATATAGTCTTTTAACTCTTCGCTTGGGATATAGCCTATGCCTTTTTCTACAATAATAGTAAATTTTAAATCTGCATCTTCATTTAAAGTAGCAACATGTTGGTCAGGATTTACGATATCAACTATATCATTCATTAAATCACTTCCCTTTAAATCTTTTGGTCCTTTAAATTCATACTCTACTATCTCTCTTGCTGAGTTGTTTTTTAATTTAAATCTCAAATTTTTAAGATTCATAATAAAAATAGCAACATCTTCAAGCATTCCGGCAATGCTATCAAACTCGTGTGCCACGCCATTGATTTTAACACCTGTTGGTGCAAAACCAATACTACTTGTATATAAAAGTCTTCTAAGTGGGTGAGCAACTGTTACAGCATATCCAGTTTCAAATGGATATGCTATTATTTTAGCTACATTTTCACTTACTTTTTCAACTCTTATCTCAGTTGGCGTATGGGCTGAAGTGGTGATTGTTTTCATTAATATCCCCCTTATTATTTTGAGTAAAGCTCTACGATAAATCTCTCTTCGATTGGGATTTGAATTTCTTCTCTTTCAGGAATTCTTGTAAATAATCCAAATTTTTTATCTTTTTCAACATCTACCCAAGGAGCCAAACCTGTTTGCGCTGTTAAATCAACTGCTCTAGTGATTTGTGGGTTTTCTTTACTTTTTTCTATGATTTCTACTTTTTGTCCTGGAAATACTCTATATGATGGGATATCCACTCTTTTTCCATCTACTAAAACATGTCCGTGGCTAACAAGCTGTCTTGCAAAGCGTCTAGTTGTTGCAAAGCCCATTCTATAAACAACATTATCAAGTCTTTGCTCTAATAATTGAACAAAAATAGAACCTGTGTTTCCATCTTTTCTTGATGCTTCTTTAAACAAATTTCTAAATTGTTTTTCGTTTAATCCATACATAAATTTAGCTTTTTGTTTTTCACGAAGTTGTAGTCCATACTCGCTTATTTTAGCTCTTCTTTGTCCATGCTGTCCTGGTGCAAAAGGTCTTTTACTAAGTGCATCTTTTCCTGCTAATCTTCTTTCACCTTTTAAACCTAAATCAGCCCCTAATCTTCTTTCTAATTTTTCAACTGGTCCTGTATATCTTGCCATATTCTACTCCTTACACTCTTCTTCTTTTAGGAGGTCTGCAACCATTATGAGGAAGTGGAGTTATATCTTTAAAATATGTTACTTTAATGCCCTCGATCGCACCAACACTTTTTACAGCTGTTTCACGACCACTTCCAGGTCCTTGAACCTTAATACCAACTTCTTTTATACCATGTTCTTTTGCTTTATTGATAGCATCTTCAACTGCTTGCTGAGCTGCATAAGGAGTTGATTTTTTACTACCTTTAAAGCCAAGTGCACCTGCACTACTCCAAGATATTACATTTCCCATTTCATCAGTTACAGTTATCATAGTATTATTAAACGAAGCACTGATAAAAACAATTCCTTTAGCTATACTTTTTTTAGCTACTTTTTTTCTAATTACTTTTCTTTTTGCCATTATCTAACTCCTACTACTTTGCAGCTGCACCGACAGTTTTACGCTTACCTTTTCTAGTTCTAGCGTTTGTCTTTGTTTTTTGACCTCTTACAGTAAGACCTTTTCTATGTCTTAAACCTCTGTAACTTCCTAAATCCATAAGTGCTTTGATATCCATCGCAACACTTTTTCTAAGATCACCTTCAACCATATAGTGTTCTTGGATCTCTTTTCTAATTGCTGCTGCTTCATCTTCGCTTAGCTCATGAACTCTTTTATCGTAAGAAATTCCAACTGCGTCAAGGATTTTTCTTGATGAAAAAAGCCCTATGCCATAAATGTAGGTTAGACCATACTCGATTCTTTTTTTCTTTGGTAAATCAACACCTGCAATACGAGCCATATTTTATCCTTGTCTTTGCTTATGTCTTGGGTTATCGCATATAACGAAAACTATGCCTTTGCGTTTAACAATTTTGCAATTGTCACATATCTTCTTTACAGAAGGACGAACTTTCATATCTGTCTCCAAAAAAATTATTCCACTTTTTTGCTATGACTGCACTTAGGCTAAAAGATGTCCTAAATTTAGGCGAATTTATTTTAGCCAACTGTTTTTAAAACAGTGGTAATTTTAAAAACACTTCTTCACACAGTTTGTTGCAAGCCGTTATTTTATCTAAAAAAGCTTTAAATTTACTTATACCTATAAGTAATCCTGCCTTTATCAAGGCTATAAGGTGTAAGTTCAACTTTTACTCTATCACCAGGCATAATTTTTATATAGTGCATTCTCATCTTGCCTGCGATATGACATAAAATAACATGTTTATTATCAAGTTCTACTTTAAAAGTAGCGTTTGGTAAAGCTTCTATAACATTACCATCTATTTCAATAACATCATCTTTTGCCACATTTTCTCCTTTCTTTTTTATTTTTGCATTGAATTTTTGATTTTACCATAAATTATTTAAAATGCGTTTAATGAATTTCTCAAAATTGTATTTTTAATAAATTTTTAATGCGTTATGACATAAATTATTAGTGCATATAAATTTCTCAACAAAACTTACTTGGATTTTTAATGTAGAGTGTATGTTTAAAAAAATAGAAATTAAATAGCTTAGAATTAAAACTTAAATTTAAAGGGTTTCCTTTAAATTTAAGCAATACTTAAAATTTCAGCTTTTCCATTTACTACAGCGATGCAGTGTTCGTAGTGACTTGTTCTAAGACCATCTTTGCTAGTTACTGCCCAACCATCACTTGCTACAACAGCTTCGCCACTTTTTTGACAAATCATAGGTTCAATACAAAAAACCATTCCATTTTTTATCTTTGGACCTTGTTTTGGATTTTTTCCTGTTAAATAATTTGGAATTTCTGGTTCTTCATGAGGCTTTTTACCAATGCCATGACCACAATATCCCTCAAGTGGAACATATCCCCTATCAAGAATGAAATTTTCTATTAAAAAGCTAAGTTCTTTAAAATGCATCCCTACTTTTATGTTCTTAATAGCAAAATAAAGTGCATCTTTACTACAATTAATTAAATCCTCATCGCTTTTTGAAATTTCACCAATCCCAAAAGTTCTAGCGCTGTCACCGTAATATCCATTAAGCCTTGTTCCAATATCTACACCTAAAATATCACCTTCTTTTAAAATAGTGTTATCTGGAATACCATGGATACATACTTCATTTAGTGATAAACAAGCTGCATTTGGAAAATTATAAAGTCCTTTAAATGCTGGATAAGCTCCATTTTTAGTTATAAAATCATCTATTTTTTTATCAACTTCTAAAAGCGTCATACCAGCTTTTAAAAACTCTTTTGTATAATCAAGTGTTTGAGCGACAAGTTTGTTTGCCGCTCTTAAGTGTTTAATATCATCAACACTTTTTAATGAAATTGCCATTTTTAAAGTCCTACTGCACTTAAAGTTTGGAATTTATTCATATAAATTTGTGCTTCAATTTTTCTCATAGTGTCTAATGCAACTGAAACAACAATCAAAACTGAAGTTCCTCCAAAAGCAAAAGGCACACCTAAAAATTTAACCAAAAGCCAAGGAAGCGTTGATATAAGTCCTAGATAAATAGCACCCCAAAAAGTAAGTCTTCCAGCAACATCATTTAAAAAAGTAGCAGTATTTTCACCAGGTCTAACACCTGGAATAAATCCGCCTTGTTTTTTTAAATTCTCACTAATATCTTTTGAGTTAAATGCAATTGTTGCATAAAAATATGCAAAAAACACAACGCATAGAAACATTAAAATTTGAAACATATAGCCATTTGGACTAAAAAAGTCATTTATTTTTAGCATTATAGGATTTGAACTTGCTTGGAACATAGTAAGTGGAAACATTAAAACAGCACTAGCAAAAATTGCAGGAATTACTCCACTTAAATTCACTTTTACCGGAATATAGTTCATTATCCTTTTATGTTGATTTTGCATCATAACTTTTCTTGAATAAGAAATTGGAATTCTTCTTTCTCCAAGTTCTACAAAAATAACAAAGCCAATAGTAAGAAGGACTATTAAGACTATTAGAATAAGTACTAAGAAATTCATCTCGCCTGTATTTACTAAATTTACAGCGCCAACTATTGCTGAAGGAAGCCCACTTACAATACCTGCAAAGATAATTAAACTTATTCCATTTCCTATACCTTTTTGAGTGATTTGTTCACCTATCCACATTAAAAGCATAGTTCCTGTTAGCATAGACACGCATGAAATTGCTATAAATAAATTTTGATCTATTAATACAGCCTCAGATCCCATGTGTTTAAGTCCTATACTTACTCCAATAGCTTGAACTACTGTTATTAAAACAGTTGCATAGCGGATGATTTGCATATATTTTTGCATACCATCTCTTTCTTTTTTTAGTTGTCCAAGCTTTGGAAAAGTTGCTGCTAAAAGCTCCATAATAATAGAAGCTGTAATATAAGGCATAATACCAAGTGAAATTATACTAAGTCTTTCAGCGGCTTTACCACTAAACATATTAAACATACCGAATGCATTATCACTATTTGTTGTAAAAAAGTCTCTAATAACATCGGCATTTACACCAGGAACTGGCACATAGGCCAGTATTCTATAGACAAACAAAAATCCAAAAGTTATCAAGATTTTATTACGAAGTGACTTACTCATTAGTTTTGTCCGCTAGTTCTTATATTTTCATCTTTTATTTTTGAAATAAGATCTTTGGCGCTTGCACCAATTAATTTTATTTTTGAAATTTTGTTTGAAAATTTATGTACTGATCTTATGCTTTCAAAAGTAATCTCATCTAAATTTTTGATAGCTGAAATTTTTTCTACATTGATAACATAAGGTTTTTCTACTCTAGAAGTAAAACCAACTTTTGGAAGTCTTCTTTGAAGTGGCTGTTGTCCACCTTCAAAACCTCTTTTTTCATTAAAGCCAGTTCTAGCTCTTTGACCTTTCATTCCTTTTCCAGCTGTTTTTCCCCAGCCTGTTCCTCTGCCTCTTCCAATTCTTTTTTTAGAAGAAGTTGAGCCAACTGCTTTTTGTAAATTTTCTAATCCCATATATTATCCTTTCATCATACTAAGAGCTTTAATAGTTGCTCTTACAACATTTGATGAGTTGTTAGAACCTAAAGACTTAGTTAAGATATCTTGAATTCCAGCAAGTTCTAAAACAGGACGAGTTGAACCACCAGCGATAACTCCAGTTCCTTCGCTAGCAGGTTTTAGTAAAATTTTACTAGCGTTAAATTTAGCTTCAACATCATGAGGAACTGTTGTTCCGCTTAATTTTACTTTAATGATATTTTTAAATGCATCATCAACTGCTTTTTTAATAGCATCAGGAACTTCTTTACTCTTTCCAAAACCATATCCCACTAAGCCTTTTTTATTGCCTATAACAACTAAAGCTGTAAATCTAAATCTTCTACCACCTTTAACAACTTTAGCCACTCTACTGATATCAACGATTACTTCTTCAAATTCTTCTTTATTGTAATTTTCCATTTTCTATCCTTAGGGCTACAGCTTAATGCCATTTTCTCTTAATGCATCAGCAAATGACGCAATAACACCGTGATATAAATATCCGTTTCTATCAAAAACCACCTGATCTATCCCTTTTTCTTTTAACTTATCTGCCATATCTTTTCCTAAAGCTATAGCACCATCTTTATTAGCTTTTAATTTTAAAACACTACCGCTACTTGCACAAATTGTTTGTGAAGCTACATCATCAATTGCTTGTGCATAAACAGTTTTGTTTGATTTAAAAATAGAAATTCTAGGGCAAGCAGCTACACCTGAAATTTTAGCTCTAACTCTTTTTTTTCTTTTTATTCTTAGAGATAATTTTTTCTTTAAAATATTTGCTTTCATTTTTTACCCTTATTTCTTAGATGTTTTTCCGGCTTTGCGGATAATTCGCTCATCTACATATTTAATACCCTTACCTTTGTATGGCTCAGGTGGTCTAAACTCGCGAACTTCAGCTGCTACTTGACCAACATTTTGTTTATTATAGCCAGATATTGTTATTATATTTTTTTCAATACTAGCTTGAACACCTTCTGGTAGCTTATAGTTAATAGAGTGTGAAAAACCTAAATTTAATTCTAATACATTGCCTTTAACAGCAGCTCTATAACCAACACCATTTACTTCAAGTTTTTTTGAAAAACCATCAGTTAAACCAACTACAATGTTGTGTGCCAATGATCTATAAGTTCCCCAAAAAGCTCTACTTTGTCTATCTTCGCCTTTTGGTGAAAAAACTATTGAGCCATCTTTTAACTCAACATTTACAAAGCCTTTTGTATCTAGATCTTGAGTAATATTACCTTTTTTAAAACTCAAAACAGTTGAGTTTAGACTTACATCTATACCTTTTGGAATAGATATCGGTTGTTTGCCTATTCTTGACATTTTTTTCCTTTTTACTTGTCTAGGGTATGTCTACTTTTAAGAATGGATACCACAATACCATAAAAAGCAGATTTAAAAAGTTCTTACCAAACTGTGCAAAGAACTTCGCCGCCAATTCCTCTTTTGCTAGCTTCTATACCAGCCATAATACCTTGGCTTGTTGAAACTATAACTGTTCCATAACCATTTTTAAATCTTTTTATCTCATCTTTACCTTGGTAAAGTCTTCTACTTGGCTTTGAAACTCTAGTTAGCTCATTTATAACGCTTCTACCATTTTCATCATATTTTAAAACAACATTTATAAATTTTTTATTGTCTTCTTCTACAACATTATAACTTTCAAGATACTCTTTCTCTGTTAAAATTCTAGCTATTGCCTCAACTGATTTAGAGTGTAGAAGTTTTGTTGTATCAAGTCTTCTTAAGCTAGCGTTCCTAATTCTTGTTAAAGCATCTGATATTAAATCATTCAACATAACTCTTCCTTACCAACTTGATTTTTTAAGGCCTGGAATTAGACCTTCATTAGCCATTTTTCTAAGACAAACTCTACAAAGTCCAAAGTCTCTATAAACAGACTTTGATCTTCCGCAAATTTTACATCTTGTGTATTTTCTAGAGCTAAATTTAGCCTCTCTACTTGCCTTAGCTATCATTGATTTTTTTGCCATATTAATTTCCTTTTGAAAAAGGCATACCTAAAACTTCTAAAAGTTTGTAAGCCTCTTTATCGCTATTTGTTGTTGTAACTATAGTGATGTTCATACCGTGAGTTCTTAAAATTTTATCATACTCAACTTCTGGGAACATTAACTGCTCATCCAAACCAAAGTTATAGTTTCCTCTTCCATCAAAACCATTTTTTGGAAGACCTCTAAAATCTTTTACTCTTGGAAGTGCAACAGAGATAAGCTTATCTAAAAAGACAAACATATTATCTTTTCTTAAAGTTACTTTTATTCCTACAGGGTAACCCTCTCTTACCTTAAAGCTTGCAACTGATTTTTTAGCATTTACGCCAAGTGCTTTTTGTCCAGCTATTAAAGAGATTGTATCTATCATATTTTGAAATACTTTTTGATCTCTTGCAGCATCGCCAGCACCAACACTAATAACTATTTTTTCAATAGCAGGAATTAACATAGGATTTTTTATATCAAATTCTTTTATAAGCTCAGGTCTTACTTGGTCATTATATTTAGTTCTAAGTCTATTCATAAATTACTCCTCAACCTTTGCAACATTTGAAATATCCATAGGCATTTCCTCACCTACAAAACCGCCATTAGGAAATTTTTCACTAGGTTTAACAGCCTTTTTAGCTACTTTGCAACCCTCAACAATAACTTTTCCTTCTTTTGCAAAAACACTTTTTACAATTCCGGTCTTGCCTTTGTCATCACCAGCAATTATCTTAACACTGTCGCCTTTTTTAATTTTATATTTTGTTATCATTATAAAACCTCCGGTGCAAGTGAAACTATTTTCATAAATCCACCATATCTTACTTCTCTACCAACTGGTCCAAAAATACGAGTTCCAACTGGCTCTTTTTTTGCATCAAGAATAACAGCTGCATTGTCATCAAATCTAATTAAAGATCCATCAAGTCTTTGAATTTCTTTTTTAGTTCTAACAACAACAGCTTTAACAACTTGACCTTTTTTCATTTTTCCATTAGGTAGAGCTTTTTTAACTGAACAAACAATGATATCACCAACTGTTGCATATCTTCTTTTGCTTCCACCTAAAACTTTTATGCACATTAATTCTTTAGCACCGCTATTATCAGCTACTGAAAGTCTTGTAAAGCTTTGAATCATTACTCAACTCCTTTTTTTACAACTTTATATAAGCGAAATGCTTTATTTTTGCTAAGCGGTCTGCACTCAATCGCTGAGATAACATCGCCTATTTGTGTTTGATTTGCTTCATCATGCACTAAATATTTTTTAAATCTTTTAACAAATTTTCTATATCTAGGATGCATAACTTTTCTCTCAACTAAAACAGTTGCAGTTTTATCTCCTGCTTTTTTAAGCACAACGCCTTGAATAACTCTTTTTGATGTTGTCATTTATGCTCCCTTATTAACTGCTGTAATGGCAGTTTTAACTCTAGCAATATCTTTTTTAACCTCACGAATTTCATTAGGGTTTGTAAGTTGCATAGTTTTTAGCTTTCTTTTTAATTCAAAAAGCAACTTTTTCTTCTCTATTAGCATAGTGTTTAACTCAGCTACACTTTTATCTTTTATCTCAGTATAGTTCATTTTCACTCTCTCTTGTTACTATTTTTGATTTAAATGGCAACTTATGCATTGATAGAGTAAGTGCTGATCTTGAAAGCTTCTCACTTGGCCCTGCCATTTCAAATATGATTCTACCAGGTTTTATATTCATAACCCACTCTTCAACACCGCCTTTACCTTTACCCATACGAGTTTCTAAAGGTTTTTTAGTTAAAGGTTTATCAGGGAAAACACAAATCCAAATTTTAGCTTGTCTTTGCACATGTCTTGTCATAGCAATACGAGCTGCTTCAATTTGGCGTGAGTTTATTCTACCTGCCTCAACAGCTTTTATACCAATGGTACCATAAGTAAGTTGAGTTCCTCTGGTAGCATAACCTCGGTTTCTGCCCTTCATCATTTTTCTATATTTAGTCTTTTTTGGCATTAACATAATTATCTACCTCTTCTTGTTCTTCTTGATCTTTTTGGTGCGTTTTCTTCTGTTTTTTCAGGCTCGAGTCCTTTATGTAAAACCTCACCTTTAAATATCCAAACTTTTACGCCGATATTTCCATAAGTAGTGTGAGCTTCTGCAAATCCATAATCTATCTTGGCTCTAAAAGTATGTAGTGGAACTCTACCTTCCAAATACCACTCTGTTCTTGCCATTTCAGCACCACCAAGTCTTCCAGATACTACAACTTTTATACCTTTTGCACCTGATTTCTGTGCATTTTGGATAACTTTTTTCATTGCTCTTCTAAAAGCAACTCTTCTTTCAAGCTGCATAGCAACATTTTCAGCAGCAAGTTGAGCAGATGAGCCCGATTTTCTCTCTTCTTTTATATTGATATTAACATCTTTACCAATAAGTTTTACAACATCTTGTTTTAAAACTTCAACTTCGCTACCTTTTTTACCGATAATAATTCCAGGTCTTGCAGCAACAATAGTTATTCTAATTTTTTTTGCTGTTCTTTCTATAATGATTTGAGCTATACCTGCATAATATAATTTTGATTTTAAAAATTTTCTAATTTTATAATCTTCAGAAATATTTACAGGTAAATTCTCCTTTGAAGGAAACCATCTAGACTCCCAGTTTTTATTAATTCCTAGTCTTAGTCCTATTGGATTGGCTTTTTGTCCCATTTTACGCTTCCTTCTTTTGTAATTTTGAAACTTCTACCATTATATGAGAAGTAGGTTTTCTAATCTTGCTAGCTGATCCTCTTGCTCTAGGTCTAAATCTTTTTAGAACAGGACCTGCATCTACCCTGCATGAACTAACTATAACTTCTTCTGGCTCATATCCACCATTTGCAACGGCACTTGATATAGCATTAGCAATATATTTTGCGCCACGATTTGGTGTAAATTCCAATGTTGCAAGAGCAAATTCCGCATTCATACCTTGAATTTGTTTTGCTATAAGTCTAGTCTTTGTCGGAGAAATACGAACAAATTTAATAACTGATTTACTCATACTCTACTCCTATTTACCGATTTTCTTTTGAACTGAGCCACGGTGGCCTTTAAAAGTTCTTGTTGGAGCAAACTCACCTAATTTATAACCTATATGATGCTCTGTAATATACACAGGTATAAAACTTTTACCGTTATGAACATTAAATGTAAGTCCAATCATTTCAGGTACAATCGTGCTTCTTCTTGACCAAGTTTTAATCGGCTTATTATCTTTTGCTTTTTTAGCAACTTCTACCTTTTTCATTACATGATCATCAACGAAAGGACCTTTTTTGAGTGATCTAGCCATCTCTATTTTCCTTTCCTTCTTGAAATTATAAGTTTATCACTAGCTTTTTTGCGTCTAGTCTTAAGACCCTTGGTTGGTTGTCCCCATGGAGTAACTGGATGACGACCTGAGTTCTTCTTACCTTCACCACCGCCATGTGGGTGATCAACAGGGTTCATCGCACTACCTCTTGTTTGAGGGCGAATTCCTAAATGTCTATTTCTACCAGCTTTGCCGATAACAACATTTGCCCACTCTTCATTTCCAACTTCACCAATAGTTGCCATACACTCAGCTAAAACTCTTCTCATTTCACCGCTTGGTAGTCTTAATACAACATATTTTTCTTCTTTACCCATAAGTTGAGCATATCCACCAGCACTTCTTGCCATTTGTGCACCTTTGCCAGGTTTTAGCTCAATATTATGTAAAATTGTTCCAAGAGGGATGCTTTTTAGTTTCATAGCATTACCTGGCTTTATATCAAGACCACTTTCAGCAGAAGCGATAACATCTCCAACTTTTAAGCCATTTGGTTGAATAATATATCTTTTTTCGCCATCTTTGTAGCTAATTAATGCAATTCTACAATTTCTATTTGGATCGTACTCAATAGCCTCTACTTTGCCCTCAATGCCAAATTTACTTCTTTTAAAATCAATAATTCTATAAAGTTTTTTAGCTCCGGCTTGTTTATGTCTTGAAGTTATTCTTCCATTGTGGTTTCTTCCAGCAGTTGCAGGAACTTTTTTAAGAAGTGACCTTACACTTGCTTTTGCAGTTATATCATCACTGCTTAAACCACTCATAAATCTTCTACTTGGAGTATATGGTTTATAATGTTTTACTGACATCTTATGCTCCTATACTTTCTAGGCTTGCACCTTCAGGAAGTTTAACATAGAATTTTTTATAACTATTTCTTGTGCCAATTCTTCCTCTAAATCTTTTAACTTTACCATCCATTTTTAATGAATTTATCTTTAAAGGTGTGATTCCAAAATACTCTTTTAATATAGCTTTTAGTTTATTTTTAGTTACATCTGTTGATGTTTGAATAACAACCACACCACTTTCTTGAAGGTCTAAAGTTTTTTCTGTATAAAGAATCGTTTTTATATCTGTTATATCTGCCATTTTAACCCTCTTTTATTATCTTATCAAGTGCCGATTTTTCAATAATAACCGCACTATATACTTTTACTAAATAAGCATTTATTTCACTTACATCAATAGCATAGCAATTTGTTAAATTTCTATATGCTAAGAATGTATTTTGAATTCTTTTTGCACTTTCTAAACTATCAACAGATGATAAGTCTCCAACAATTAAAGCATCTCTAACTTTAAAGTTATTGATGAAACTATTAGCATCTTTTGTTTTGCCTGACTCTATGTCAATACTTTCAACAGCAAAAATTTTACCTTGCTCGGCTCTTTCAAAAAGTGCTCTTTCAAGTGCAAGTCTTTTTTGTTTTTTATTGATTTTTTGAGTGTAGTTTCTTTCATTGCTTGGTCCAAAAGATACTGCACCACCAACCCAAACATTTGTTCTAGTTGAGCCAGCTCTCGCACCGCCACGACCTTTTTGGCGCCATGGTTTTTTACCACCACCACTTACTTCAGATCTTGTTTTAGTATGAGCTGTATTTGATCTAACAGCTGCAAGGTATGATTTTACATATAAATATAAGTTGTGTGGATTTACTTCGCTATATTTTACAGGAAGTTCTATCTCGCCTGCATTTTCAAGCTTTTCATTAAATACTGCTACTTTACTCATTTTACTATCCTTATTCTACCCATTGCACCATTAAATCCAGGAACAGAACCTTTTACAACTAAAACACCATTGTCTTTATCAAAGCTAACAACTTCGTTTTTAACTGTAACTTTTACATTTCCTGTTTGTCCAGGCATTTTTCTACCAGGCTGAACGCGTCCTGGCCACTCACAGTTACCAATTGATCCCGATCTTCTGTGAAATCTACTTCCGTGAGATTTTGGACCACCTGCAAAACCATGTCTTTTCATAACACCTTGATAACCTTTACCTTTAGTATTAAAGCTTGCTTTTATAACTTTTGCCTCATCTAAAGGAGTCATATCTTGGTCGCCTATTTCGCTATTTGCTACTTCTAAGCTAGCAAATTTATTGAACTCTTTACTTAGACTATATTTTTTTTGTTGTCCTGCTATAGTTTTATTATTAGATTTACCACTTGCATAAGCAACAATGGCTTTATTATTTTCACCAACTTCACAAACTTTGGTGTTTATAACTCTTAGCAGACTAACTGGTAGGCTAACTCTATCAACGGTTCTGCTCATACCTATCTTTTCTACTATATATTCCATAAATTTACCCCTTATTACCCATTGCACGAACTTCAACATTAACTTCTGGTGCAAGATCCAATTTTGTAAGTGAATCTACAGTCTCAGGAGTTGCTGCAACGATATCAAGCATACGGGTGTGAATTCTTATCTCAAACTGCTCTCTTGAATCTTTATTTACGTGTGGAGATTTTAAGACTGTATAGCGTTTGATCTTTGTAGGCATAGGCACTGGACCTCTGACATCCGCACCTGTTCTTTTGACAGCTTCTACTATTGCTGTAACTGTTCTATCTAAAACTCTATGGTCGTAAGCTTTTAACTTTAACCTAATTCTTTCCATAGTTTTTTCCTTCATAAAGAACTTGTCGCAAAAAAATGCGACCTTTTTTGATTTAAAAAGATTGTGATTATATAAGAATTATTTTGCAAAGTCAATATTTTACGGCATTTTATCTAAAACTTATCTTTTTTATTTCCTTATTAAAAGGAAAGTTTTTATTTTATTGAAAATTCTTAAAAATTTAAAAATTAAGTTAAATTTGCTATAATTTTTCTATGGAAATTTTGAATTATCTTTATGAAAACCCGCCAATTTTTCAAAATAATATTGCTAGAAAAATTAAAATTAATAGTAGCAAGGCTTTAATTTGCGGTCAACTAAACTCAGGCAAAAGTCAAATTTTATTAAATCTGCTTTTTAAAAATCAAAAAGATGAAATTTTATACATAAATCTTGATGATTTGCGTCTAAATTTTGATGAAACTGATTTTTTAAAATTTTTAAATTTAAATAAAAAAATCAAATTTATTGGAATTGACAATCTAAAAACCAATGATTCAAAACTCTTAAAAATAATTGAAAACCTAAGCTCTAGCAATACAAACATAGAAAATATTTATCTTACAACAAGACAAAAATCATTAAATTTAAATGGTTTTAAAACATACAACTTAAATATGCTTGATTTCGAAGAATTTATTGCACTTGAAGGAAAAACTAATGATCTTGGGGCAATATTTAGCGAATTTTTAACAAGAGGAAATAGCATAAATGATAAAATTTCAATTCAAAATAATCTTAAAGCAAATTATAATGAAAATGAACTTTTAGTACTTTTAGAATGTGCTAAATTTGTAAATCAAAATTTTAGTACAAACAAAATTTATACAAATCTAAAAGAATTTTATAAAATTTCAAAAGATAAAGTTTATGAGGCTGTTTTTAGGCTCGAGGATGAGGGGATTATCAAATTTGTACCAAAATTTCAATCCACCTCTAAAAGAATTTATTTTGGAGATTTTGCTTTTATGGATAATTTAAGCTACAAAAAACATTTTATTAAAAAACTTCAAAATGCCCTATTGTGTGAACTTTTAACACTCAATAAAGAAATTTATTTTACGGATGATTTTGACTTTTACTTGCCAAATGAAAATTTGCAAAATCAAAATTTAGCTTTTTTAATCATCCCTTTTACAACAAGCGAGTTTATATATTTAAAATTTAAAAAACTTTTTGAAAAACTAAAAAAAATGAGAATTTCAAAACTTTATGCAATAACAATGGGAAATGAGGAAAGTTTTACAATAGAGGGCATAAAGTGTGAAATAACACCATTTTGGCAATATGCTTTAAGCATTTAGGAGATTTATGAAAATTTGTGGTATTGATGAAGCTGGGCGTGGATGCTTGGCAGGTGATTTATGTATAGCTGGAGTTGTTTTAGATAAAGAGATAGATGGTCTAAAAGATAGTAAAAAGATAAGTGAGAAAAAAAGAGTAGTTCTTTTTAATGAAATTTGTAAAAATGCAAAATTTAAAATTGTTACTTTTACAAGCCAAGATGTTGATAGAATAGGACTTTCAGAGTGTTTAAAAAATGGGCTTTTAGAAATTTTGAACTATTTTGGAGATGAGTTTGAATATATTTATGATGGAAATACAAATTTTAAAGTCCAAAAAATAAAAACTATGATAAAAGCTGATGCACTAATAAAAGAGGTAAGTGCAGCAAGTATTTTAGCTAAAGTCACAAGAGATGAAAATTTAAAAACAGCTAATAAAAAATACCCAGAATATGGTTTTTTAAAGCATAAAGGATACGCTACAAAAGCACACATTGAAGCTATTTTAAAATACGGATATACAAATTTTCACAGGCTTACTTATGAAGTAAAAGCATTAAAAAATGTAAGCAAAAATAAATTTTAATTTTGGTAAAATCACGCACAAATTTTAAGGAGATCAAATGGTAAGAAAAGCAAAGCCAGGTGATGCAAAAAAATGCGTTAAAATACTTGATTTGGCGATGGATGACATTAGCGGAGTGATTTTAAATGAAACAGACTATGATAAAAAAATGGAAAAATTTGAAACTTTTTTTAGAGCTAAAAACAATCGCCTGTCATATGAAAATACAATAGTGTATGAAGATGAAAACGAAAATATCTGTGGGGCTATGATATTTTACAAAGGATATGAAAGTGACTTTTTAGACGCAGTTTTTAATGAAAGATTAAAACAACTTGGCTCTAAAAATTTGACAAAAAAAGAGTGTGAAGATGATGAGTTTTATATAGATAGTGTTGCAGTTGATCCAAAATTTAGAGGCAAAGGATATTTTAAAGCTTTAATGAATGAAGCTATACAAATAGCCAAAAACTCTGATCTTAAAAAAATGAGTTTAGTCACTCACACTCCTGAACTTTACACAAAATTCGGTTTTAAATTTCACGATAACTTAGATATCTATGGGGAAGTTTATCAAAAAATGATTAAGGTGCTTTAAAGCCTTAATCAGCTTTTGCTTGCAAATTATCCCGCCTATTTTTATAAACCGAGCTTAAAAAGGCTAAAAAAATGAATAAAAATCCTATGGTCCCGGTTATAATTTCACTAACCTCGTAAAAAACTTGTATAAACATTATAATAGAAAGTGCAAATATCGCATAATGTGCGCCGTGGTCTAAATATGCAAATTTTAAAAGAGTTTTTTTCTCAACCAAGTATATTGTTATACTTCTTACAAACATAGCGCCAATTCCAAGTCCTATCATAATAATAAAGATATTTTCACTTAAAGCAAATGCTCCAATTACACCATCAAAGCTAAAACTTGCATCCAAAACTTCTAAATATAAAAACCCAATAATTCCATTTCTAACACTTCCTGAACTAAAAGTCTCATTTAAAGATGATATTAATAAATGTATAAAAATGGCAGAAAAAAAGCAAAGTCCATAAGTTAAATTTGAAGTTTTTTGCATAAAAATAAGTCCTAAAAAAATCGCTAAAATCAAATTTATATTTACAAATTTTTTAAAAAATTCAATAATTTTATTATTTTCTACCAACTCTAACCAATGGGTTTTCCTCTGGCTATCAAAGAAAAAATCAAAAAACACCATCATTAAAAATGCTCCACCAAAAATATAGATTTCATCTTTATTTTGACTTAAAGCCTCATGGTATAATTCAGGTGAATTAATAGCAAAATTTAGAGTTTGAAGCATTGAGTGCCCCGAAAAAATAGAAACTATAAGAAGCGGAAATAAAAATCTCATTCCAAAAACAGCAATTGGAATACCAAAGATAATAAATCTTTTTCTCCATACTTCATTCATTTGATTTAAGATTTTTGCATTTACAACCGCATTATCAAAACTAAGACTAACTTCCAAAATAGCTAGTAAAAAACAGATATAAACAGCCTTGAAATTTCCTATAAAAAAACTTATTAAAAGTCCAAAAATCATCACTGCAAATGATGAATAAAATATTTTCATATTATCTCCTAAGCCAAAATTATACTATTTTTTAAAAAATTTATTAGATAAAAAACTTAATTTAATTTATTTTTATAAATAAATATCAAAATGTTTATTGCTAAAAATAGCGCACTAGCAAACAAAAATACACTTGTTTTTTAGCTTATTAATATAAATATAGTTTATAC
>OGSY01000104.1_pt1 | contig 69636 bp, 57 predicted proteins | sample 1574281 | NCBI WGS metagenome assembly OGSY01 (sample SAMN03295855, study PRJEB24534) | human gut metagenome | isolation source: fecal sample 5 from infant 8 | host: Homo sapiens | place: USA: Pittsburgh, PA | collected 2014-07
GCGGCGCTGCGCTTGCGCGGGCCTACGAAACAGAGTAACCGTTTGATATACAGGGTTCCGTAGCCCGGATAAGGCGCAGCGCGCCGCCATCCGGGAGACGATTGCGGGCAAAAACAGCGGGACTTAGCCTTCGTTTTCCGCCAGTTCACGCAGATACTGGAAGATCAGGCGCGCCGATTTCGGCGGCTTGTTGCCTTCTTTCTCTTTCTTCGCATTGCGGATCAGCGAACGCAGCTGCTGACGGTCAGCATCTGGCCACAGGTTCAGCACTTCAGCGACAGCGTCATCCCCATCGTCAATCAGTCGGTCGCGGATCTGCTCCAGCTTGTGGAACAGCGCAACCTGCTGGTTGTGACGGTTTTTCAGCTTGTCCAGCGCCTGACGAATCGGATCGACATCGCGGTTGCGCAGCATCTTACCGATAAGCTGCAGCTGGCGGCGGCGACCCTCTTTTTTGATTCGCTGGGCGAGTTCGATGGCGTCGCGCAGGTCAGTATCCAGCGGAATTTTATCCAGCGCGTTTTTCCCCAGGTCAACGAGTTCCGCGCCAAGACGCTTCAGTTCTTCCGCGTCGCGCTTAATTTCACTCTTACTGACCCAGATGATTTCATCATCTTCATCTTCAACGTCATCACCGGGCACGTCGTCGAGCCAGTCTTCGGGCTGCTTTGTCATCTCAGGCTCCTTAAAAAAAGAGGCTAATGTTACCAGTTAAGGCGCGCACTGAAAAACGGTTCTCTGTTAGACTTCAGTTAACTCCTTCTTACATTATGGCATTAGCAATGAAAGTCATCTCTCAAGTTGCACAGCAGCGTAAGACGCTGGAAGAAGCCGTTACCACGGCACTGGAACTGGCGGCAGGTAAATCTGACGGTGCGGAAGTCTCCGTCAGCAAAACGACGGGCATCGGCGTCAGCACCCGCTATGGCGAAGTGGAGAATGTAGAATTCAATAGCGATGGGGCGTTAGGCATTACGGTTTACCATCAGAACCGCAAGGGCAGCGCCTCTTCCACCGATCTTAGCCCGGACGCCATCGCCCGCACCGTACAGGCGGCGCTGGATATTGCGCGCTACACCTCCCCGGATCCGTTTGCCGGTGTGGCCGATAAAGAGCTGCTGGCCTTTGACGCCCCGGATCTGGACCTGTTCCACCCGGCGGAGGTCTCCCCGGACGAAGCCATCGAACTGGCCGCCCGCGCGGAGCAAGCGGCGCTGAAGGCCGATAAACGCATCACCAACACCGAAGGCGGCAGCTTTAACAGCCACTACGGCATCAAAGTGTTCGGTAACAGTCACGGCATGCTGCAAAGTTACTGCTCGACTCGCCATTCGCTCTCCAGCTGCGTCATCGCGGAAGATGATGGCGATATGGAGCGCGACTACGCCTACACCATTGGCCGGGCGATCGAGGATCTGCAGTCCCCGGAATGGGTCGGGGAAGAGTGCGCTCGCCGCACCCTGTCGCGTCTGGCGCCGCGTAAGCTATCGACCATGAAGGCGCCGGTCATTTTCGCCAACGAAGTGGCGACCGGGCTGTTTGGCCACCTGGTCGGAGCGATTGCCGGTGGTTCGGTATACCGCAAATCCACCTTCCTGCTCGATTCGCTGGGCAAACAAATTTTGCCAGAGTGGCTGACCATCGAAGAGCATCCTCACCTGCTGAAAGGGCTGGCCTCCACGCCGTTCGACAGCGAAGGCGTGCGCACCGAGCGTCGTGACATCATCAAAGACGGCGTGCTGACCCAGTGGCTGCTGACCAACTACTCGGCGCGTAAGCTGGGGATGAAAAGCACCGGCCACGCCGGGGGCATCCACAACTGGCGCATTAACGGCCGCGGCCTGAGTTTTGCAAAGATGCTTAAAGAGATGGGCACCGGTCTTGTGGTTACCGAACTGATGGGGCAGGGTGTCAGTGGCGTCACCGGCGACTACTCACGCGGCGCATCCGGCTTCTGGGTAGAAAACGGCGAAATTCAATATCCTGTCAGTGAGATCACCATTGCAGGAAATCTGAAAGAAATGTGGCGTAATATCGTGACCATTGGCGATGATATTGAAACGCGCAGCAACATTCAGTGCGGTTCTGTGCTGCTGCCGGAGATGAAAATCGCCGGGCAATAACACCTGTTTGCTTAAATAATAAAAAGGAAGTGAGCAATGCGTAAAAAACTGTTAGCGATGCTGGCTGTCTCTGCTTTTGCGCTCGGTTCAGCGTCGGCCTTCGCCGACCTGGGCGAAGACATGGACACTCTGGCAGAAAACCTGCAAGTGGTACAGAAGACCTCCGACGCCGGCGAGCTGAAAGCGGCGCTGAATAAGATGCGTACCGCCGCGGTCGATGCCCAGAAAGAGACCCCGCCGAAGCTGGAAGGCAAAGCGGCCGACAGCGCTGAGATGAAAGATTACCGTCATGGTCTGGATATTCTGATCGGCCAGATCGACGGTGCGCTGAAGCTGGCGAACGAAGGCAAGGTGAAAGAGGCGCAGGCCGCCGCGGAGGAGTTTAAAACCACCCGCAACACCTACCATAAGAAGTACCGCTAACCGTTCTTTTCGGGAGGCATCAGCCGATGCCTCCCGCCTGAAAGCCTACCGATATCACATTTTTCCACTCTCTTTTTCCGGCCTTTCCGCTGCCGCGGGCGCCTTGTCCACGCTCATTGTTGTGATACATCTCACGTCATAGCCGTCGTTTTTGCCTTTTCCCTGTGAATATGTGGGGTCGATCACGCCTGCCGTCTACCTTTCCACTTCGAAGTGGAAAACAACTCGCTACAAACTCCCATCCCCCGGCGCTACCTTGATTTCCAGAGACATCAGCGGGGTATCAGAAGTGAATAACGGAGCGGTAATACACGACGAAGGGGAGCAGGCAGCGCAGACCGAACGGCTGGCTGACAAGATGCTGCAGCAGGTTTACGCCTTGTTAAACCGTCACGGCATCGTCCCTAACGACGTTCAGGAGCAAATGCTGACTTCCCACGTGCGGGCCATGGCCCACCGGTCAATCAGTGGTGAACCGCTGCCGGAAGTGGATGCCAGCCTGTTCGAAGAGATTTCACCAGATTCAATGACGCTGGCCCGCGAAGTGGTCGCGCAGTTCGGCAACCTGCCCGATGAAGAGGCCTGGCTGCTGTCCGTCCATTTCGAAGTCGCAAAAGAAAACCTGTAAGGAGCAAAACATGGAACAAATCACCGTAGTCATTGGCGACCGTCTGGGTAAAGGCCAAAAAGTCGCTGCAGGCGCTGAGAAAGCGGGCGCACGTGCTGTGGTCGTCCCTGGCGTTGCTGCCGATATGAAGCTTGGCGACATGATGAAAGCGGAAAACGCTACCTTCGGCATCTCCTTCTGCGGCAGCGGCGGCGCCGGGGCCATCACCGCCCAGACCAAATACGGCTACAAAGCGAAATATGGCATGCGTTCGGTGGAAGAGGGCGTCACTGCCATCAACGAAGGGTGCAACGTGCTGGGCTTCGGCTTTATGGATAAAGAAGAGCTGGGCGAGCGCCTGGTAGAAGCCTGGAAAAAGAAATACGGCGCATAAGTATGAAAGAGCAATTCACCACCACGGTGAGGGTTGCCGGCAAAGGCGAAAGCAAATCACGGGCCTTCGCCGATGCCCTGAACCATGTGCAGGCTGCGGTGATGAAAACCTCATCGCACATTCTGCTGCGTATTGAGCCACAGGACGTGACGGTTGTTCATGCGCGCGAAGCGGTACGAAAAGAGGCCTTCCTGTTCTTCTTTTTGCGCCGTGAACGACGGACCTACAGCGTGGAGCTGGACGTCACCGTCAACGTGACCGCCATCGATCTCGATAAAGTGGATTTCGTCACGCAAACCTGATTGTTAGCAAAGGGTCTGACTATGTTCCTGATAATTTTAATAAAATCGCTCATCATCGGCGGCCTGGTCGGCGTCGGCGTGGGCGCCGGAGCGGCACGCATGTTTCACGCCCCTACCACCCAGGGGATGGGGGCGTTTCGAACCCTGGGCGAGCTGAATTCCTGCGAAGGCGATCCGGCTTCCCACTTCTCCTTTGGCCTCGGTTTCTTCTTTAACGCCTGGGCCTCTTCCGTGGCAGCAGGCTCCTTCACCCAGGATGTTGACCACCGCATTATCCCCAACTGGGGCGCGGCGGCGCTAATGCTGAAAAATCGTAACGTCGGCGAAACGCTGCACGATCCGAAAAAAATGGCCATCTCCTGCGGCATCATCGGCATGATTGTCGTCGCCTTCCTCAACCTCACCGCCTCGTCCGTACCGGAAGCGCTGCAGGTGACCGCGGTTAAGGTCCTGGTGCCGGCGGCAAACCTGCTGGTGAACACCGTGATGCCGGTGATCTTCTGGCTGGCGGCTATCGATGCCGGTAAGAAATCAGGCTTCTGGGCGACGATTTTCGGCGGCGCCGCGCAGCTGATTATGGGTAACGCCGTACCGGGTCTGGTGCTGGGGATCCTGATCGGTAAAGGCGTCGAAGAGAGCGGCTGGAACCGGGTGACTAAAGTGATGATGGTGGCCATCGTCGCGCTGTTTGTCCTCAGCGGCTTCTTCCGCGGCTTCGACATGAAGATGATCGAATCCTTCCATCTGACCGTGCCGAACTGGCTGGACATGATCCACAACTCACTCAGCGGCAAGTAACGGGAGCCTGATAATGGAACAGAATAAAGGTTTTTGGTATGCCGACTGGTCGTTCCCGATCTTTGTTGGCCTGCTCTCCTCCGGCGTCTTCGCCGGGACGCACATGTACTACCTGTACGGCATCGGCGCCTTTAACGAAGTGGCCTTCGTGGCCATGCTGAAGTCGGGGATTGATACCGGCGTTTACGGCGCGGTGGCGGCGTTTGGCGCCAGCTTCCTGTTCGCCCGCATCATCGAAGGGTCGCTGGTGGGGATCCTCGATATCGGCGGAGCGATACAGACCGGTATCGGTCTTGGCGTACCGGCGCTGCTGCTCGGCGCGGGCTTTGTCTTCCCGGTGGCGAACTTCGCCGCCTCGCTGGTCACCGGCCTGGTCCTTGGTCTGGCAGTGGGTTACATCATCATTCTGGCGCGTAAGTTCACCATTAACCAGAGCGATTCCACTTACGGCGCCGACGTGATGATGGGGGCCGGTAATGCCTCCGGCCGCTTCCTCGGTCCCTTGATTATCCTCAGCGCGATGACCGCCTCGATTCCTATCGGGATTGGCTCGCTGGTTGGCGCACTGCTGTTCTACATCTGGCAGAAACCGATCACCGGCGGCGCCATCCTCGGCGCGATGATCCTCGGCTCCATCTTCCCGGTGGCGATTAGCTAATCGCCCGATGGCGCTGCGCTTATCGGGCCTACACGTCAGCGCGATTGGTAGGCCGGATAAGGCGGTACGCCGCCATCCGGCAACAGATTCACCCTTTTCATCAGGAGATAGCTATGTTTGATTTACTCCTGCGCCGTGCGCGCCTCGTCGACGATACCCTGACTGATATCGCCATCCAGGACGGGAAAATCGCGGCGCTGGGCGAGATTAGCGCGCCCTCCCGCAACACCCTCGATCTGCACGGCAACAGCTACGTCAGCGCCGGCTGGATTGACTCCCACGTTCACTGCTACCCGAATTCGCCGATTTATCACGATGAGCCGGACAGCGTCGGCATCGCCACCGGCGTCACCACCGTGATTGATGCCGGCAGCACCGGCGCCGACGACGTCGATGACTTCTATCAACTGACCCGTAACGCGGCGACGGAAGTTTATGCGTTGCTCAATATCTCCCGCGTCGGGCTGATTGCGCAGAATGAACTGGCGAATATGGCCAATATCGACGCCGCTGCGGTGAAGCAGGCGGTGCAGCGTCATCCTGATTTTATCGTCGGCCTGAAGGCGCGGATGAGCAGCAGCGTCGTCGGCGAAAACGGCATTACGCCGCTGGCGCGCGCCAAGGCCATTCAGCAGGAAAACGGCGATCTGCCGCTGATGGTGCACATCGGCAATAACCCGCCGAACCTCGATGAAATCGCCGATCTGCTGAGCCGCGGCGACATCATTACCCACTGCTATAACGGCAAGCCGAACCGCATTCTGAATCCCGCCGGCGAACTGCGTAGCTCGATTACTCGCGCTCTGCAGCGCGGCGTGCGCCTCGACGTTGGGCACGGCACCGCCAGCTTCAGCTTTGAAGTGGCGCGGCGGGCGATTGCGCTGGGCATTCTGCCGCACACCATCAGCTCCGATATTTACTGCCGTAACCGTATCGATGGCCCGGTGCGCTCGCTGGCGCTGGTGATGTCGAAATTCCTCGCCATCGGCATGACCCTGCCGCAGGTCATTGCCTGCGTGACCGTCAGCGCCGCCGAGGGGCTGCGCCTGTCGCGTAAAGGGCGGCTGGAAGTGGGCTTCGACGCCGATTTAACGCTATTTCGCCTGGAGCACCGGCCCACGCTGCTGGTGGATGCCGAAAAAGAGAGCCTCCAGGCTGACAACATTCTGGTGCCGCTGGCCGCGATCCGCGCGGGCAAAGGCTATCTGACCGAACAAGGGAGCGCGGAACATGCCTTCGATTTTTGAGAAATACCATTTAAAACAGGTGATTAATACTTCGGGCCGCATGACGGCGCTGGGCGTTTCCACGCCGCGCCCGGAAGTGGTGGAAGCCGCGATGGCCGGTATGAACCAGTACTTTGAAATGAAAGACCTGGTGAATAAAACCGGCGAGTACATCGCCAGGTTGCTGGATGTGGAAGGGGCGACCGTTGTCTCCTGCGCGTCGGCGGGGATTGCCCAGTCGGTGGCGGCGGTGCTGGTGAAAGACAGCGACTGGCTGCTGGAGAACCTGCACGTTACGCCGATTGAGAATAACGAAATCGTGTTGCCGAAGGGCCACAACGTCAACTTCGGCGCGCCGGTTGGCACCATGGTGGCGCTGGGCGGCGGTAAGCTGGTGGAAGCGGGCTACGCCAACGAATGTTCCGCCCAACAGCTGGCGGCGGCAATCACCCCGCGCACCGCGGCGATCCTGTACATCAAATCCCACCACTGCGTACAGAAAAGCATGCTCAACGTCGCGCAGGCTGCGGAAGTGGCGCGCCAGCATGGCTTGCCGCTGATTGTCGATGCGGCGGCGGAAGAAGATCTGCAGTGCTACTACCGCATGGGCGCCGACCTGGTGATCTACAGCGGCGCAAAAGCCATTGAAGGGCCGACCAGCGGGCTGGTGATCGGCAAAACGCAGTACGTCGAGTGGGTTAAACGCCAGTCGATGGGGATTGGCCGGGCGATGAAAGTGGGTAAAGAGGGCATTCTCGGCCTGACCTGCGCCATTGAACACTACCTGACGGCGAGCAAAGAGAGCGGCGAGCAGATGGTGGCGAAGATGACGCCGTTTATCGAACAGCTCAACACGCTTAACGGCGTGACCGCCCGGGTGGTGTGGGATAGCGCGGGTCGCGATATCGCCCGCGCCGAAATCAAATTCAACGAAGCGGTGACCGGCGTGAAGACCGGCGATCTGGTTAACGCGCTGAAGCAGGGCGAATACGCCATCTACTTCCGCGGCTATAAAGCTAACGAAGGCATTATCGAAGCCGATGTCCGCAGCGTGAACGCGCAGCAGCTGGCGGTGGTCGCCCGCCGCATCGCGGAAGTGCTGAACAAGGAGAAACAAGCATGAAACTGACCCCAAACTTTTACCGTGATCGCGTGTGCCTGAACGTCCTGGCGGGCAGCAAAGACAACGCCCGCGAAATTTACGACGCGGCGGAAGGTCACGTCCTGGTCGGCGTGCTCTCCAAAAACTATCCGGATGTCGCCAGCGCGGTGGCCGATATGCGTGACTACGCGAAGCTTATTGATAACGCGCTCTCCGTCGGGCTGGGCGCAGGCGATCCAAACCAGTCGGCGATGGTGAGCGAGATTTCTCGCCAGGTGCAGCCGCAGCACGTCAACCAGGTCTTCACCGGCGTGGCTACCAGCCGCGCGCTGCTCGGGCAGAATGAGACCGTGGTGAATGGCCTGGTCTCGCCGACCGGTACGCCGGGAATGGTGAAGATCTCCACCGGCCCGCTGAGCAGCGGCGCGGCGGATGGCATTGTGCCGCTGGAAACCGCCATCGCGCTGCTGAAAGACATGGGCGGCAGCTCCATCAAATACTTCCCGATGGGCGGCCTGAAGCACCGCGCCGAATTCGAAGCCGTCGCCAAAGCCTGCGCTGCGCACGATTTCTGGCTGGAACCGACCGGCGGTATCGATCTGGACAACTACAGCGAGATCCTGAAAATCGCTCTCGATGCCGGGGTGAGCAAAATCATCCCGCATATCTACAGCTCGATTATCGATAAAGCCAGCGGCAACACCCGCCCGGCCGATGTGCGCCAGCTGCTGGAGATGACTAAACAGTTAGTGAAGTAGTGCTATTGCCGCTCATCCTAACTTTCTCCCGGAGGGAGAGGGAACCATCTGGTTTTCTCCCTCTCCCTTTGGGAGAGGGCCGGGGTGAGAGGCAACTTATCCCACCGAACCATCAAGGAGTTGCTATGCCTGTCGCTCGTCATCTGCTTGTCGCTTCACTGTCCCTGTTTGCCGCCGCCGCGGGCGCCGCGCAAACCCACTATGCCTGGGTAGGTACCTATAATCCCAATGGCGAAGGTCTGTACCGCTTTACCGTCGATGCCAACACCGGCGCGCTGCGTGACAGGGCGCTGGTGAGCGCGTTGCCAAACGTCGCGCAGCTGACCGTGTCGCGCGATGGCAAAACGCTGTATGCCGCCAGTGAAGTCGAAAAAGGCGTCGTGCAGGCGTGGCGCATTGAGAAGAATGGCGAGCTGACCGCGCTCAGCCAGGTTGCCTCCGGCGGCGCCGGGCCGGTGTATCTCTCCCTGACGCCGGATGGTAAACATCTGCTGGTGGCCAACTACGTCAGCGGGAGTATCGCCGTGCTACCGGTGAAAGAAGATGGTAGCCTGGGCGAGGCAGTGGACAGGCATCAGGATGAAGGCCCGGCAGGCGCCGAACGCCCGGCGGCGGCCGTCGAGGGCAGCTTCGCCATCAGCGATCACAATGGCCCGCACGCCCATATGATCGCCGCCGATCCCAGCGGGAAATTTGTTTATTCCACCGATCTGGGGCTGGATCGGATCTATCAGTACCGGCTGGATAGCGCCAGCGGCAAGCTGACGCCGAACGATCCGCCGTTCATCGCCGCTTCGTCGCCGGGCGCCGGCCCACGCCACTTCGTCTTTACGCCAAAGGGCGACGGCCTGTGGCTGATCAACGAAGAAGCGTCGACGCTGACTTTCTATCATCTGGATAAGCAAAGCGGCTTGCTGCGCGAAGGCAAAACCGTCTCCGCGCTGCCGAAAGAGTATAAGGGCACCAGCTTTGCCGCCGGTCTGGCGCTGAGCAACGATGGTAAGCAGCTGTATGTCGCCAACCGCCTGCATAACAGCATCGCCCACTTTACGGTGCAGGCCGACGGCCGCCTGAGCCACCAGGAGGATATCTGGACGCGTGGGGATTACCCCCGTACGCTGACCCTGGATAATCAGGGGCAGTGGCTGTACGTCATGAACCAGCGTAGCGATAATATTACCCGCTTCAGCGTGGCGCCGAAGGATGGCAAATTAACCTTTGCCTCCGACTACACGCCGGTTGGTAGCCCATCGCAGATGGTGATATCCGCCCAACCCTGAGCCGTAACCACAAGGAACTGACATGCGATTTCCCAACCAACGCTTAGCGCAACTCTTCACCCTGCTGCGAAATGAAACGCTGCCGCAGGATGAGCTGGCGCAACGCCTGTCGGTTTCCACCCGTACCGTGCGCGCCGATATTACCGCCCTGAATGCGCTGCTGGCGCAGTATGGCGCGCAGTTTATCCTCAACCGCGGCAGCGGTTATCAACTGAAAATTGATAACCCGGCGAGCTTTCAGGCGCTGGAGGAGACGGCGCCGAAGACGCAGCACGTGCCGCGAACCGCCCAGGATCGCATCACGTTTCTGCTGGTGCGCTTCCTGACGTCGGCGTTCTCCATCAAGCTGGAAGATCTGGCGGATGAGTGGTTCGTCAGCCGCGCGACGCTGCAAAATGATATGGTCGAGGTGCGTGAGCGCTTCCAGCGCTATCAGCTTACCCTTGAAACCCGCCCTCGCCACGGCATGAAGCTGTTTGGTAGCGAGGTGTCGATTCGCGCCTGCCTGACCGATCTGCTGTGGGAGCTGGCCCAACAGGGCGGTATCAATCCGTTGATCGGCGCCGAGGCGCTGGAGGCGGAAGTGCCTGCGCTGCTGGAGCCGATGCTGCAGGAGACGCTCACCCGGCACCATATTCGCCTCACTGATGTCGGTGAGCGCTTTATCTGCCTGTACGGCGCAGTGGTGGTGCGCCGCGTCAGCGAAGGCTATCCGCTGGCCGATTTCAGCGCCGAAGATGTGGCGCAAAACGTCCGCGACGCCGCGCGCGATTTGGCGGGAGAGCTACAGCGGCTGGCCGGAAAGCCCTTCTCGCCCGCTGAAGAAGAGTGGCTGTGCGTGCATCTCGCCGCCCGTCAGGTGCAGGACGTCGACCCGGAAACCATCAGCGCCGACGATGACGAAGCGCTGGTCAATTACATTCTGCGCTACATCAACAGCCAGTATAACTACAACCTGCTGGACGACGCCCAGCTGCACGCCGATCTGCTGACCCACATTAAGACCATGATCACCCGCGTGCGCTACCAGATCATGATCCCCAATCCGCTGCTGGATAACATCAAACAGCACTACCCGATGGCCTGGGATATGACCCTGGCCGCGGTCTCCAGCTGGGGGAAATATACTCCGTACACCATCAGCGAAAACGAAATCGGCTTTCTGGTGCTGCATATCGGCGTCGGGCTGGAGCGTCACTACAACATTGGCTACCAGCGTCAACCGCAGGTGCTACTGGTCTGCGATACCAGCAATGCGATGGTACGGATGATCGAAGCGATCCTGCAGCGCAAATATCCGCAGCTGGAGATCGCCGCCACGATTTCCCAGCGCGAGTATGAACAGCGGGATGCGATCGAGGCGGATTTTGTTATCTCCACGGTGCGCATCAGCGAAAAAGACAAACCGGTGGTGACCATCGCGCCGTTTCCCACCGACTATCAGCTGGATCAGATTGGCAAGCTGGTGCTGGTGGACCGTACCCGTCCGTGGATGCTGAATAAGTACTTCGATGCCGCCCACTTCCGGGTGGTCGATAAGCCGATGGATCAGCAAACGCTGTTCGCCGAGCTGTGCCAGCAGCTGCTGGAGGAAGGCTTTGTTGACGCCGAGTTTCATGCTTCGGTGGTGGAGCGTGAGGCGATTGTCAGCACCATGCTCGGCGATGGCATTGCGCTGCCGCACTCCCTGGGACTGCTGGCCAAAAAGACGGTGGTTTATACGGTTATCGCCCCGCAGGGCATCGCCTGGGGCGACGAAACCGCCCATATCATTTTCCTGCTCGCCATCAGTAAGCGCGAGTACGAAGAGGCGATGGCGATCTACGATATTTTCGTGACTTTCCTGCGCGAGCGCGCCATGAGCCGCCTTGCCACGACCCGCAGCTTCAATGAGTTTAAAACGGTGGCGATGGAATGCGTCAGCCGGTTTTGAGAGGCGTTTTCCAGATTCGAATGTAATTCAAATGTAATGCTATACTGCATTACAAAATTCCCCTTTCTGGAGGCATAATGGCCACGCTCAATGTTCGACTGGACGATAAACTCAAAAAAGAGGCTTATGCCGTGCTGGAGAAACTCGACATGACACCAACGGAGGCGGTACGCCTGCTGTTTCAATACATTGCGGAAAATGGCCGCATGCCGGTGAAAAGTATGACCATCAGTGATGGCGAAGCGGCGTTATTACGCACCGTTCGCGAACGGCTGGAAAACCCACGGCCGGGGGTTAAGGTGAGTCTGGATGACCTATGAACTGGAGTTTGATCCACGAGCCTGGCGCGAATGGCAGATGCCTGGCGAGACGGTCAAAAAACAGTTCAAAAATAAGCTCCAGCAGATTGTGCAGAATCCGCGAATTGAGTCGGCCAGGCTGAGCGATTTACCGGATTGCTACAAAATCAAGCTTAAGGCGTCAGGTTATCGGTTGGTGTATCAAGTACGAGATAGTGTGGTGGTGGTTTACGTTATTGCCATTGGCAAAAGAGAGAAAGCGGCCGTTTATCATCAGGCGAATAAACGGCTCTAAACGCTATCGCAAATGATGTACCACCTGGTTGCTGCTGCCGCGCCAGATCAGCGCCGGGTCTTTTAAATCCTGCACAAACTTACCGTCGACCAGCACGTTAATCAGGTTCACTACCTGCATCTGCGCCTCATTCAGCTCATCCAGCTTATAGCCGGTCCAGACCCAGATATCTTTGCCGGGGCATTCGGCGCGCACGCGCTGAACCAGCTTGAGGATCTCCGCGATGTTTTGCGGATGCAGCGGATCGCCGCCGGAGAGTGAAATCCCCTGGCGCTTGATGCGGGTATCGTTGAGGTCGGCAATGATGCGGTCGCCCATCTCAGCGGTAAACGGCATACCGGAGTTCACCCGCCAGGTGCTCTTGTTGTAGCAGCCGGGGCACTCGTGGACGCAGCCGGAGACAAACAGGGTGCAGCGGGTGCCGGGGCCGTTGACGATATCTACCGGGTAGTACTGATGGTAATTCATTTTTCGCTTCTCAATTAACGCCATAGCCGCGTTGGCTGCGCTCGCTCACCCCAGTCACGTACTGAATGTACGCTCCCGGGGATTCCCTCGTTTGCCGCCTTGCTCTGACGCTAATTGCTTTGCGAAAACGGAGGAATGCGGCCATTTCCCGGGTCGCGGCGTTCCGCCTTACCCGGGCTACCGGACGGTGCAAAACAGTAGCCCGGATAAGGCGCTGCGCGCCGCTATCCGGGAAAAGCGCATTGGTCTTTAACCGATCTGCCCATTGGCCAGGTGCTTAACGCGGCGCTTCACTTCTTCCTGCTTGCCGGCGTTGAACGGACGCGCGTCCGGACTGCCGAGATAACCGCATACCCGACGAGTAACCGACACGCGAGCGGCATCGTGATTACCACATTTCGGGCAGGTAAAGCCCTTGCTGGTGCACTCGAACTCGCCGGTAAAACCACACTCGTAGCATTCATCGATCGGCGTGTTGGTGCCGTAGTACGGCACGTGCTCATAGCTGTAATCCCACACGTCTTCCAGCGCCTTCAGGTTGTGCTGGATATTCGGGTACTCGCCGTAGCAAATGAAGCCGCCGTTGGCCAGCGGCGGGTACGGCGCTTCGAAATCGATCTTGTCGTACGGGTTGACCTTCTTCTCGACGTCGAGGTGGAAGCTGTTGGTGTAGTAACCTTTATCGGTCACGCCCTCCACTATGCCAAACTCGGCGGTGTCGAGACGGCAGAAGCGGTCGCACAGGTTTTCGCTCGGCGTGCTGTACAGACTAAAGCCGTAGCCGGTCTCTTCCTTCCACACATCGACGGCGTCGCGCAGGCGCTGGACGATGGCCACACCTTTCTCACGCAGCGCCTCGCTGTCGTACATATGCTGATTACCGTACAGCGCATTGATGGTCTCATGGATACCGATGTAACCCAGTGAAATGGACGCGCGGCCGTTTTTGAAGATCTCGGAGACGTCATCGTCGGCTTTCAGCCGCACGCCGCAGGCCCCTTCCATATACAGGATCGGCGCCACGCGGGCCTTCACCCCTTCCAGACGGGCAATACGGGTCATCAGCGCTTTGCGCGCCAGCTGCAGGCGCTCGTCCAGCAGCGCCCAGAAGGCGGCTTCGTCGCCTTTCGCTTCCAGGGCGATACGCGGCAGGTTGAGGCTAATCACGCCGAGGTTATTGCGCCCGTCATGCACCTGCTCGCCGTTCTCGTTTTCCCACACCCCGAGGAAGCTGCGGCAGCCCATCGGCGTTTTAAACGACCCGGTGACTTTCACCACCTGATCGTAGTTGAGGATATCCGGGTACATGCGCTTGCTGGCGCACTCCAGCGCCAGCTGCTTGATGTCGTAGTTCGGGTCGCCGAACTTATGGTTCAGACCGTCGCGAATGGCGAACACCAGTTTCGGGAACACCGCGGTTTTGCGATTTTTACCGAGGCCAGCGATGCGGTTACGCAGAATCGACTGCTGGATCAGGCGCGACTCCCAGCTAGTGCCGAGGCCAAAACCAAAGGTGACAAACGGCGTCTGACCGTTGGCGGTATGCAGCGTGTTGACTTCATACTCCAGCGACTGGAAGGCGTCGTAGCACTCTTTTTCGGTACGGGCGCGGGCATAGCCTTCGGCGTCCGGGATCTGCCACTCTTCGGCGATTTTACGATGCTTTTTGAAGCTTTCGGTGACGAACGGCGCCAGCACTTCATCGATACGGTTGATGGTGGTGCCGCCATAAATATGGCTGGCGACCTGGGCGATGATCTGCGCCGTCACCGCGGTGGCGGTAGAGATAGACTTCGGCGGCTCGATCTCCGCGTTGCCCATCTTAAAGCCCTGGGTCAGCATCCCTTTCAGATCGATCAGCATGCAGTTGAACATCGGGAAGAAGGGCGAGTAATCGAGGTCGTGATAGTGGATCATGCCGCGCTCATGGGCCATCACCACATCGTGGGGCAGCAGGTGCTGCCGCGCATAGTGCTTGGCGACGATACCAGCCAGCAGGTCGCGCTGGGTCGGGATGACTTTACTGTCCTTGTTGGCATTTTCGTTGAGCAGCGCGGAGTTGGTCTGCTCGACGAGGCCGCGGATCTCCTGATTGAGGCGGCCGCGCTTCTCGCGCTGGCTATCGCGGTCATGGCGATACTCAATGTAGGCGCGCGCCAGCTGCTTATAGGGGCCGGACATCAGCTGGTTTTCTACCGCAGTCTGGATCTCGTTGATGTCGACCTGGGCGCGGCCCTGCATTTGTTGGCTAACGACTTCTGCGACGGTGGCGCAATAGTCTGCGTCATCGACTCCCGCTGCTTTAGCTGCACGCAGAATGGCTTCTTTGATGCGCTCTGATTTAAACGGCACTTTACAGCCATCACGTTTCATCACATGCGGTGTCATGATCACTCCATATATAGAACAGGTTATCCACAGAGGCGGAGGTTATCCCGAAGGCGCTGTACGCTACGGCTCGTGCTGTTTGCCTTCAGATCCGGCCCGTTTTATCCACATCTCATCACCGCCAGACATCGACAAGATATGGTGACATAATAGACGATTAATACAACATGTAGGGCCGGGACGCATTTTAAGTTCTATATGTAGTGATTTGCATCAAAGATGTTTGCGATTTTATTGACCCAGAACAAGGTAAAAAGGTGAGAGTACGGATGATGGGCGCTGGCGATAAATGTAAATTTATCTGGCTGGAAAATAAGCAAAAATGCCTGGCATCCACCTCCGATGCCAGGCATTACGCTCCGGTTTCTGTCGGGCAAGAAGTACCTTACGCCTGCAGCCACCATACGGCTTCGAACGGCCGCAGCGTCAGACCGGTCGGGCGGGGCGTGGTTTCGGCATAGTTGCTGATGATCATCTTCCAGTCGCCCTGGGCTTCCTCTGGCTGCCAGGTCTGCAGGTCGCGGCTCAGGTTGGCGGCCACCACCAGCGTTTGCCCCTGCCACTGACGGCGATAGCACCACAGCGATGGATGTTCCGGCAGGAGATCCTGGTAATCGCCCCAGGTCAGCAGCGGCAGGGTTTTACGCAGCGTAATCAGCTGCTGATAGGCATAAAACACCGAATCGGGGTCCGCCAGCGCCGCCTCGACGTTGATCTCCCGGTAGTTATCGCCAAGGCCGATCCACGGCTCACCGTCGCTGAAGCCGCCGTTCTCCCCGGCGTGCCACGGCATCGGCGTGCGGCTGTTGTCGCGCGACTTACTGGCGAGGATTGCCAGCAGTTCGTCCGGGCTTTGCCCCTGCGCTGCGCGCTCGATAAACATATTGTGGCTTTCGACGTCACGATAGTCGCTAATGCTGCTGAAGTGCGGATTGGTCATGCCGATCTCTTCGCCCTGGTAGATATAGGGCGTGCCCTGCATGCCGTGCAGCACCATCGCCAGCATCTTCGCCGCCGGCACCCGGTACTCGCCTTCGTCGCCAAAGCGCGACACGATGCGCGGCTGATCGTGGTTACACCAGAACAGCGCGTTCCACGCCCGATTGTGCATCCCCTGCTGCCAGTGGCGGAACAGCGCTTTCAGCGCCACATAGTCCGGGCGGGCGAGGGTCCATTTTTCACCGCCGGGATAATCGACCTTTAAATGGTGGAAGTTAAAGGTCATCGACAGCTCGCGGCCGTCCAGCGCCGCGTACTGCTGGCAGTGCTCCAGCGAGGTGGAGGACATTTCGCCGACGGTCATCAGGTTACGGGGAGTAAAGACATCGCGGCTCATCTCCTGCAGGAACTCATGCACCCGCGGGCCGTCAGTGTAGAAGCGGCGGCCATCACCCTCCGCATCGCAGGGGAAGGTCTGGTCTTTCGAGATCAGGTTCACCACGTCCAGGCGCAGACCGTCAACGCCGCGGTCGGCCCAGAATTCGCAAACCTTTTTCAGCTCAGCGCGTACCGCCGGGTTCTCCCAGTTGAGATCCGCCTGCTCAATGGCGAACAGGTGCAGATAATACTGCCCGCTGTCGGCATGCCACTGCCAGGCGTTACCGCCAAACTTGGAGCGCCAGTTGTTCGGCAGCGCGTCCGGTTCGCCGTCGCGCCAGATATAGAACTGACGGTAGGGACTCTCCTTATTCAGCGACTGACGGAACCATTCATGCTCGGTCGAGGTGTGGTTCAGTACCATATCCAGCACGATGCGGATGCCGCGGGCCTTCGCCTCCGCCACCAGGGCGTCAAAGTCGGCCATCGTGCCGTAGGAGGGATCGATAGCGGTGTAGTTCGCCACATCGTAGCCGTTATCCACCTGCGGTGAGACGTAGAACGGCGTCAGCCAGATGGCGTCGACCCCAAGCTTCTGCAGATAGTCGAGGCGGGAAGTGACGCCGCGCAGATCGCCGGTACCGCTGCCGGTGGTATCCTGAAAACTCTTCGGATAGATTTGATAAATAACGCCGTTTTGCCACCAGTGGGGAAGATGATTCATAGTGCTTTCCTGCTGCAACGAGGGGCGCCAAAGGCGCCCCGAAAGAAGAAGTTAGACAATCTGCAAGGTGCCCTGACGGTACTTGCGCTGATACACCACGGTGGTCAGGATAATCGGCACCACCACCGCGATAGCCATCGCCATGGCGTACACCTGCCAGTAGGTTGGCTGGATGGAGAGGATGCCCGGCAGGCCGCCGACGCCGATGCCGTTCGCCAGCACGCCGTTCAGGCCGCACAGCAGGCCGGCGAGGCCGGAGCCGATCATCGCGCACAGCATCGGGAAGCGGTACTTCAGGTTGATACCGTACATCGCCGGTTCGGTAACCCCGAGGTAAGCAGAAATTGCCGCCGGCACCGAGATTTCACGTTCATTCTGTTTACGGCTGGCGATGATGATGCCGACCACCGCCGACGCCTGGGCAATGTTCGACAGCGCAATCAGCGGCCACACCGGGGTGCCGCCCATGCTCTGGATCATCTGCATATCGATAGCGAGGGTGGTCTGGTGGACACCGGTAATCACCAGCGGCGCGTAGAGGAAGCCGAATAGCGCGGCGCCGATTGGCGCAAAGCTGCCGGTTAACAGATGGCGTACCGCGAAGGCCACGCCGTCGCCGATCAGGCGGCCGAACGGACCGATAATGGCGTGCGCGAGGAACACCGCGAGGATCAGCGAGCAGACCGGGACAATGACCAGGTAGAGGTAGTCAGGCACGATGCGCTTGAGGCGCGTCTCGATAAAGCCGAGCGTCAGGCCCGCCAGCAGGGCCGGGATCACCTGCGCCTGGTAGCCGACTTTGGCAATGGTAAACAGGCCGAAATTCCACACCTCCGGCACCTGCTGGCCGAGGAGATAGGCGTTCATCAGCTGCGGGGAAACCAGGGTGACGCCAAGGACGATCCCGAGGATCGGCGTGCCGCCCATTTTCTTCACCGCTGACCAGCAGATCCCCACCGGCAGATAGAAGAAGATCGCCTCGCCAATCAGCCACAGGAAGTCATAGATGGTTTTCAGCGACGGGTGCATCTGAGCCAGCGTCTGGCCGTTGCTCATGGGTAAGTCGCCGATGACGTTACGGAAACCGAGGATCAGACCGCCGCTGATCAGCGCCGGCAGCAGCGGGAAGAAGATCTCGGCAAAGTGCGAGATCAACTGCTCATGCCACTTCATATTTTGCCGCGCGGCCTGCTTGACCTGCTCTTTATCGGCGGAGGTCTGGCCGGTGGTGGCCAGCAGGGCCTTGTAGTAATCGCCCACCTCGGTGCCGATGACCACCTGGAACTGACCGGCGTTAGTGAAGCATCCCTTCACCATGCGCAGCTGCTCAATCTCTTTTGGTTTGGCGATGGCCGGGTCGTTCAGCACAAAGCGCAAACGGGTAATACAGTGGCTGACGGTGGCGATGTTGCCGCGTCCGCCCACCAGTTCGATCAGTTTATCGATGTCCTGCTGGTTTACTTTGCTCATGATGAAGCCTCAAAAACAGAGGGGGAGAGATGCCGTTTTTTACCTTGAGGGCATCCTAACCGTTCCGCTTGATTTGCAAAATGGGAACGTTCCCGAAAACCGGCGACGATCACATAAATCGTCCGAACGAGATTAATTCAGGGCGGCAGGAATCACGATCTGGCGGGGTTCGACGCTGCCGGCGATCTGCTCGATCAACTGCCGGGCGGCCCGGCGTCCGGACTCGGCATAGCCGGGATCGACGGTCAAGATTTCCGGGTGGAGAAACTTCATTAGCGGCGTGCTGCCGACGCTGGCGAGCTGCAGCGCAGCGCAGCCCTGCTGCTGGAGGTACTTGCTGGCGCCGAGGGCGAGGGTATCCGTCGCGCAGACCAGGGCGCTGGTTTCGGCCGTCAGCACGCTGGCGACGGTGTCATACCCCTGCTTCATGCCCAAGCCCGGCAGAGCGGCGGTGGGCGTCAGGCGATGCTTTTTACAGAAAGCGAGGTAGGCGAGATGGCGGCGTTCGCCGGTGGTGACGTCGCTGTGCGGGACGCCAAGAAAACTGATGTGGCGATGTCCGCGATCGTAGAGCCGCTGCATCAGCAGCGTGATGGCGCCTTCGTCGTCATAGCACACCGAGGCGAAACCGGGGGCGTCGCGGGCCATCAGCACCAGCGTATCGCGCCAGGGGGCGAGCATCGCCTCATCAATGCCGGTAAATCCGAACAGCACTACGCCGTCAATATTACGCCGGGCGAGCATGCCGAGATGCTCTTCAACCAGTCCCGGGGAGAACTGGCTCTCCATCATAATCGGATCGTAACCCTGTTCATAAAAGGCAGGCAGCATGGTCTGCACGGCAAGGTTTTCCGACAGGGAATCCAGACGGGTAACGATAATCGCCACCACTTTATCGCTCTGGCCGCGCATGGCGCGGGCGGAGCGGGAGGGTGAGAAACCGTGCTGCTGCATCACCGCTTCGACGCGCTCGCGGGTCCGTTCGCTGACCCCGCTCTCGTTGTTAAGGACGCGGGATACCGTCGATTTTCCTACGCCGCTTAAACGCGCGATATCTTTGATGGTCAGCCGGTTCTGCATGCGGAATTCTCGTCAGGGATGGTAGAAGTGAGCCTAATGCTACTCAACCAAACCGCAATGAGCAAAGTCTGGTTTACGTTCGGTTTAGTTGCGCGGGCTTATCATCGCCATAAATGCCACACATGTCTCAACGAGCGCGCTATAATCCGCGCCGTTTATATTCACTTACCGGAGAATTTATGGACCCCGATCCCACTCCTCATCCTCGATGGAGCAACCTTTCTTTCCGGTAAGCCTGTTTAACACTGCTTTACCGGAAAGCGTAAAGCAGTGACGTCCTTGATGTCCCTGCCATAAAAATTACATGCCTGACAGGTAGGCTTTGCTACGCCTGTTGGCGACGCTGCGTTCGCTCGCGCGAGCGCGGAGGGACTGTTTATGTTGAAGAATTATACCCGGCAGCTGTTCGCGCAGCTTAGCCGCCATCTGCCACGCCGTTTGGTCCAGCGCGATCCGCTGCCTGATGCCCGTAACCTGACCAGCGTGCCGATCCCGGACTCGCTCGGCAAGCGCTGCCTGGACGTTGCGGCGATGGATGACCAGGAGATCTGGCGTGCCTTTGACAGCCACCCTGAAGGGCTCAATGAAGGCGAAGTGGCGGCAAAGATCCTCAAACATGGTGACAATCAGATCCCGGCGCAGAAGCCCTCGCCGTGGTGGGTGCATCTGTGGACCTGCTATCGCAACCCGTTCAACCTGCTGCTGACGGTGCTCGGCATCGTCTCCTATTCCACCGAAGATCTGTTCGCCGCGGGCGTTATCGCGCTGATGGTCGGCATCTCGACGCTGCTTAACTTTATCCAGGAAGCGCGCTCGACCAAAGCGGCGGATGCGCTAAAGGCGATGGTCAGCAATACCGCCACGGTGCTGCGGGTGGTGAACGAGCAGGGGGAGAGTCGCTGGCTTGAACTGCCTATCGACCAACTGGTGCCAGGAGATATCGTCAAGCTGTCGGCGGGAGATATGATCCCGGCGGACCTGCGCATTATTCAGGCACGCGATCTCTTTGTCGCTCAGGCCTCGCTGACCGGCGAATCGCTGCCGGTAGAGAAAGTCGCGCGCAGCCGCGACCCGCTGCAGCAGAACCCGCTGGAATGCGACACCCTGTGCTTTATGGGGACCAACGTGGTGAGCGGCTCGGCGCAGGCTATCGTCTACGCCACCGGCGGCAACACCTGGTTTGGCCAGCTGGCCGGGCGCGTCAGCGAGCAGGAAAGCGAGCCGAACGCCTTCCAGAAAGGCATCAGCCGGGTCAGCATGCTGCTGATCCGCTTTATGCTGGTGATGGCCCCGGTGGTGCTGTTGATTAATGGCTACACCAAAGGCGACTGGTGGGAAGCGGCGCTGTTTGCACTGTCGGTGGCGGTCGGCCTGACGCCGGAGATGCTGCCGATGATCGTCACCTCGACGCTGGCGCGCGGGGCGGTGAAGCTGTCGAAACAAAAAGTGATCGTCAAACACCTCGACGCCATTCAGAACTTTGGCGCGATGGATATTCTCTGCACCGATAAAACCGGCACCCTGACTCAGGACAAGATCGTGCTGGAGAACCACACCGATGTCTCCGGTAAGTCCAGCGAGAGAGTGCTGCATACCGCCTGGCTCAACAGCCATTACCAGACCGGGCTGAAAAACCTGCTCGATACCGCGGTGCTGGAAGGCGTGGAACTGGATGCCGCCCGCGGCCTCGCGGAGCGCTGGCAGAAGGTGGATGAGATCCCGTTCGACTTCGAACGCCGCCGCATGTCGGTGGTGGTAAAAGAGCAGGGCGACGCGCATCAGCTGATCTGTAAAGGGGCGCTGCAGGAGATCCTTAACGTCTCGACCCAGGTGCGCTACAACGGCGAAATCGTACCGCTGGACGACACCATGCTGCGCCGCATCCGTCGGGTCACCGATACTCTGAACCGTCAGGGACTGCGGGTGGTGGCGGTAGCAACCAAATACCTGCCGGCGCGCGAGGGCGATTACCAGCGCGCCGATGAATCCGATCTGATCCTCGAAGGCTACATCGCCTTCCTTGATCCGCCGAAAGAGACCACCGCCCCGGCGCTGAAGGCGCTGAAGGCCAGCGGCATCACGGTGAAAATCCTCACCGGCGATAGCGAACTGGTGGCGGCGAAGGTGTGCCATGAAGTGGGGCTGGATGCGGGCGAAGTGGTGATTGGCAGCCAGATTGAAGCCATGAGCGACGACGAGCTGGCGGCGCTGGCGAAGCGCACTACTTTGTTTGCGCGTCTGGCGCCGCTGCATAAAGAGCGTATCGTGACGCTGCTGAAACGCGAAGGTCACGTGGTGGGCTTTATGGGCGATGGCATCAACGACGCCCCGGCGTTACGCGCGGCGGATATTGGCATCTCGGTTGATGGCGCGGTGGATATCGCCCGCGAGGCGGCGGATATCATTCTGCTGGAAAAAAGCCTGATGGTGCTGGAGGAGGGGGTGATCGAAGGCCGCCGCACCTTCGCCAACATGCTCAAGTACATCAAAATGACCGCCAGCTCCAACTTCGGTAACGTCTTTAGCGTGCTGGTGGCCAGCGCCTTCCTGCCGTTTCTGCCGATGCTGCCGCTGCACCTGTTGATTCAGAACCTGCTGTACGATGTCTCCCAGGTGGCGATCCCGTTCGATAACGTCGATGATGAGCAGATCCGTAAACCGCAGCGCTGGAACCCGGCCGATCTCGGGCGCTTTATGGTCTTCTTTGGACCGATCAGCTCGATTTTCGATATCCTCACCTTCGGCCTGATGTGGTGGGTGTTCCACGCCAATACCGTGGAGATGCAGACTCTGTTCCAGTCCGGCTGGTTTATTGAAGGGCTGCTGTCGCAGACGCTGATTGTGCACATGATCCGCACCCGGCGCATTCCGTTCGTTCAGAGCCGCGCCGCGTGGCCGCTGTTCGCCATGACTCTGGTGGTGATGGCCGTGGGCATTGCCCTGCCGTTCTCGCCGCTGGCGGGCTACCTGCAGCTGCAGGCGCTGCCGCTCAGCTACTTCCCGTGGCTGGTGGTGATCCTGGCGGGCTATATGGTGCTGACCCAGACCGTTAAAGGTTTCTACAGCCGTCGCTACGGCTGGCAGTGAAGGGCGCATTTTCGGATGAGCCACGTAAAAAAGGCAGCCACTGGCTGCCTTTTTTCCTGCCAACCAAAGCGATCAGCGACGCACGGCGATGGCTTCGATCTCGATCTTCACGTCTTTCGGCAGACGAGCGACTTCCACACAGGAGCGCGCCGGGAAGGTGGCATTGTGCTCGGTGAAAAACGCTTCGTAGGTGGCGTTAACGGTAGCGAAATCGTTGAGATCTTTGACGAATACGGTGGTCTTGACGATGTCGCCAACGGTGAGGCCAGCGGCTTCCACGATCGCTTTCACGTTGTTCAGCGACTGGCGCGCCTGCGCGGACACGTCTTCCGGGACGCTGCCGGTTTTCGGGTCGACCGGGATCTGGCCAGAGGTGATGATCATGCTGCCCAGATCAACGCCCTGAACGTATGGGCCAATCGCTGCTGGTGCATTTTCCGTCGCAATAGTTTTGCTCATGTTATCTCCAGATGAACTGAGTAATGTTACGCAAAATCATTCAGGTTGCCGCCAGAGGGTAAGCGCTGTGCCGCCGGCGCAGACGCCGCCTGAAGGACGAAGCGTAGGGTGGTAGCCATTATAGGGAGGCCTACCACCAATACCAACCGCATTTAGTTGGCCAGCACCACATAATGAGAAAACTCTTTTTCACAGTATTTGCATTTGAGTGCGATGTCATCGGCGCGTTTTTTCACTGCAAAACTGGAAGAAACCGGTTCGGCGTGGCTGATACAGTTGCTGTTCGGGCAGACCAGCACGCTGTCAATGCGATCCGGCAGGCTCGGGCGGGATTTGCCCACCACTTCGTAATCATCAATGCGGTTTACCGTCGCCTGCGGGGCGTACAGCGACAGCTGGTTAACCTGCTCGTCGGTCAGGAAGGTGTTCTCGATTTTAATCAAATCCTTGCGGCCCATCTCGCCGGAGGGCAGGTTCAGGCCGATGGTGATGCGCTGGTCGGTTTCGGTCAGTTTGAACAGGGTGAGCAGCTTAAAGCCGACCTGCGCCGGGATATGGTCGATCACGGTGCCGCGTTTAATGGCTTCTACTTGCAGTTTATTGTCGTGTGTCATCTCTCATTCCCCCTTACAGTGCCAGCTCGCTATTCAGTACCAGTGCCAGTAACGCCTGGCGGGCGAAGATGCCGTTACCGGCCTGCTGGAAGTACCAGGCGTGCGGTGTTTTATCGACATCGGTGGTGATTTCGTCAATGCGCGGCAGCGGGTGCAGCACCTTCATGTTGGCGCGCGCCCCTTCGAGGTCGGCGGCGCGCAGGACGAACTGCGCTTTCACGTTGGCGTATTCCGACGGATCCAGACGCTCTTTCTGCACGCGGGTCATGTACAGAATATCCACTTCCGCCATCACGTCGTCGATGGCGCTATGCAGGCTCCAGGCGATACCTTTTTCATCCAGCATATCGAGGATGTACTGCGGCATGGCCAGCGCGTCCGGGGCGATAAAGTAGAAGCGGTTGCCGCTGAATTTGGCCAGCGCCTGGGTCAGGGAGTGGACGGTACGGCCATACTTCAGATCGCCGACCATCGCCACGTTGAGGTTTTCGAGGCGGCCCTGGGTCTCCTGAATGGTGAACAGGTCGAGCAGGGTTTGGGTCGGGTGCTGGTTAGCGCCGTCGCCAGCGTTCAGTACCGGCACGCCGCCGGAGAATTCGGTCGCCAGGCGCGCGGCGCCCTCCTGCGGATGACGCATCACGATGGCGTCAACGTAGGTGCTGATGACGGAGATGGTATCCGCCAGGGTTTCCCCTTTTTTGCCCAGCGAGGTATTGGCGCTGTCAGAAAAGCCGACCACGCTGGCGCCCAGGCGGTGCATCGAGGTTTCAAAAGAGAGACGGGTACGGGTGGAGGCTTCAAAGAAACAGCTGGCGATAACCTTATGCTTCAGCAGCTCGGGTTGCGGATTGGCTTTCAGCTTTGCCGCCGTCGCCAGCACCAGTTCGAGGTCTTCGCGGCTGAGATCGTTTATGGAAATGATATGTTTTTGATATAGCGGGTTAGCCATGCTTATCTCCTGACGCCTGGGCAAAAAAAAAGCCCCTTAAATAAGGGGCTTCGGGAATCCAATGAGCAACGGAAAGAAAAACGCCAGGCCAGCGTCTGCGTTCAGACGCGCTAAGACAGAATGTCGTACGCAATTGGCCATGCTTCCTCCCGGCAAAACGACTGGCATTATACGCAGACCGTTATGACGATCAAGCGATTCATTCACAAACAGGTAATCGTTTGCCTGCAGAAAAGTGCGCCAGCGCAAAGAACGGTGAAACTGTACTGGTATGGCAGTGGCGATGGGGGTATAAAGTCATAAAATGAAATGCTGTTTTATATTCGAGGTAAGTGATGATTATTGGCAATATCCACCATCTGCAGCCATGGCTGCCTGCCGCGCTGCGCGAGGCCATTGAGCACGTCATCGCCCATGTCAGCGAGGCGACGCCGCTGGGTAAACACGATATCGACGGCAATAACCTGTTTTATCTGATTTCCGAAGACACCACCGAGCCGCAGGCCGCGCGCCGCGCGGAATACCATGCCCGCTATCTCGATATTCAGATTGTGCTCCGCGGCATCGAGGGGATGACCTTCAGTACCTTGCCGGCTGGAGAGCCGCAGACCGACTGGCTGGCGGAGAAAGACATCGCTTTTCTGGCCGAAGGCCAGCAGGAGAAAACGGTGATCCTCAACGAAGGGGATTTTGTGGTGTTTTATCCCGGCGAAGTGCATAAACCGCTGTGCGCCGTAGGCGCCCCGGCGAAGGTGCGCAAAGCGGTAGTGAAGATGCTGATGGCGTAAAATGGCGAGCCATATCCCGGATAAGCGCCGTGCTATCCGGGATTTGACCGCCAGCGAGGGGCTACTTGCCCAGCGTCGCCACCATCACCGCTTTGATGGTGTGCATCCGGTTTTCCGCCTGATCGAAAACCACGCTCGCCGCCGACTCAAACACTTCGTCAGTCACTTCCATGCCGCCGTGCAGGCCGTAATCGGCGGCCATCTGTTTGCCCAGCGTGGTCTGGTCGTCATGGAATGCCGGCAGGCAGTGGAGGAACTTGACCTGCGGATTGCCGGTCAGCGCCAGCATCGCGCTGTTAACCTGATAATCGCGGAGCAGGGCGATACGTTCGGCCCATTTTTCCTTCGCCTCGCCCATCGATACCCAGACGTCGGTATAGATAAAATCGGCGCCTTTCACCCCCGCGGCGATATCTTCCGTCAGGGTGATGTTGCCACCCTGCTGTTTGGCCAGTGCGGTACAGGTCTCCACCAGCTGAGACTCCGGCCAGCAGGCCGATGGCGCTACCAGGCGCAGATCCAGACCGGTCAGCGCTGCGGCTTCCAGCATCGAATTGCCCATGTTGTTGCGCGCGTCGCCGGCGTAGACCAGCGTCATCTGGTTAAAGGCTTTGCCCGGCAGGTGCTCTTTCATGGTCAGCAGGTCCGCCAGCAACTGGGTGGGGTGGAACTCGTTGGTGAGGCCGTTCCACACCGGCACGCCGGCGTATTGCGCCAGGGTCTCCACCACCTCCTGGCCGTGGCCGCGATACTGAATGCCATCGTACATCCGCCCGAGCACGCGGGCGGTATCTTTGATCGACTCTTTATGGCCAATCTGGCTGCCGCTTGGCCCCAGATAAGTCACGCGGGCGCCCTGATCGTATGCGGCAACTTCGAAAGAGCATCGTGTACGGGTTGAGTCTTTTTCGAAGATGAGCGCGATGTTTTTCCCTGCCAGTTTCTGGACTTCGATACCGTTTTTCTTATCGGCTTTGAGCTTTGCCGCCAGCTCGAGCAGGGCGGTGATTTCTGCAGGCGTAAAATCGAGTAACTTTAAAAAATGCTTCTGGTAAAACGCAGACATGGTTCCCTCACCTGGCATAGGCCACTAATTGAATTAAAATTCAATTTATATGTATGAATATTCATTTGCAAGTCTGTGATCGAAATCTTTCACTGAGAAGTGGAGGCAATGACGGCGGTATGTGACAATAGGGACAACTGCCGCACATTATGAGGAACGAGCCATGGCAAACCCGGAACACCTGGAAGAACAGCGTGAAGAGACGCGTCTGATTATCGAAGAGCTGCTGGAGGATGGCAGCGATCCGGACGCACTGTACACGATTGAGCATCACCTCTCTGCAGACGATTTCGAAACGCTGGAGAAAGTGGCGGTGGAAGCATTCAAGCTGGGCTATGAAGTGACCGAGCCCGAAGAGCTGGAAGTGGAAGAGGGTGACATGGTCATCTGCTGCGATATTCTCAGCGAATGCGCGCTGAACGCAGACCTGATCGATGCCCAGGTGGAACAGCTGATGACGCTGGCAGAAAAATATGACGTCGAGTATGACGGTTGGGGTACCTATTATGAGGACCCGAACGGTGAAGAAGACGGCGACGATGACGAAGATTTTGTCGATGAAGACGACGATGGTGTTCGCCACTAAGTTGCAGATGGATACGGCGGTGCCTGCCGCCGTATAGCAAGGAACTTCCATGGATTACCCGCAGATACTCTCCCCGATTATCAACTTCCTGCACTGCCCGACGCCGCAGGCGTGGATTGATGAAGCCCGCAAGCCGGAAAACCTGCCGCTGCTGCTGACCGACCATATGGTGTGCGAACTGAAAGCGGCGCAGAACGCCATGCTGCTGGTGCGTCGCTACGTCGCGGATAAAGCCGACGCCGACGAGCTGCTGGCCTGCCTGAAGCCGTATGAAGACTTCACCTACCGCTGGGGGCCGGAGCCGGATTTTGTCGCTCTGCATAAGCGGATCAACAAAAGCGCCATGCCGCAGACCGACGACCCGTGGGGCCGCCAGTTGCTGGACAGCATGATTTTGCTGATTAAAGAGGAGCTACATCACTTCTGGCAGGTGCGGGAGATGATGCTGGCGCGCGATATCCCCTACGTCAAAATCACCGCCAGTAACTATGCCCGCGGCATGCGGCGGGAGGTGCGTTCGCACGAGCCGGTGATGCTGATCGATAAGTTGATCTGCGGGGCCTATATCGAGGCCCGCTCCTGCGAACGCTTTGCGGCGCTGGCGCCGTGGCTGGACGACGATCTGCAGAAGTTTTATCTGTCGCTGCTGCGCTCTGAAGCGCGTCACTATCAGGACTATCTGGATCTGGCGCAGAAGATTGCCGGAGACGATATTAGCGAGCGGGTGCGCCAGCTCGGCGAGGCGGAAGCGGCGCTGATCCTCAGGCCGGAGGCCGAGTTCCGCTTTCACAGCGGTGTGCCGGTAGCGGCGTAACCCTCGGTATTCGGGCCCTGTAGCCCCGGTAGCCACTAACACCGGCAGTTTCAGTAACCATGGGGAGAGAGATAGCGTTGAGAGCTTCAGCTCGCAATGGTACGGGCCGTAGGTCGGGTAAGGCGTTAGCCGCCACCCGACAAAAAAACGGCACCGCGAGCAAGGGTAAGGTGCAAGCGGTGCCATCCGGGACATACCCCGGCTTGCGCTACGCTTAGCCGGGCTACCGAACTGTAGCCCCGGTAAGCGTAGCGCTACCGGGGACGCCTGCGATATCGAGGCGCTACAGCGTTTTCAGCATCCGCACTTCACAGTCAACGTGGCCGGTGCAACCCAGCGGCCCGTCAATGTGCTCAAAGCCGAGATGTTCATATAAGCCGATCGCCTCCGTCAGGAAGGCGGTAGTTTCCAGATAGCAGCGTTTAAAGCCCTGCTCGCGGGCGTAGTCCAGCGCCAGCAGCGCCAGCTTCTTCGCCAGCCCCTGACCGCGCGCGCTGGTCATAAAATACATTTTCTGTAGCTCGCAGATATCCGGCTCGCTGCAGGCGAGCGGCGCGACGCCACCGCCGCCAACCACTTCGCCCTCTTTCTCCACCACCCAATAGGCAGAGCCCGGCTGGCTGTACAGCTCATACAGTTCATCGAGATTCGGGTCGGCGACCGTATAGCCTTTATCGGCGGTCAGGCCATATTCAGCCGAGACCTGGCGGATGACCCTGGCGATGGCGGCATTGTCTGCCGCCGTAATGCGACGCAGCAACGTCGCCGCGGGGACGCTCGTATTCATACAATGACTCATTACCCAAAAAAGACGAATGATGATGTTAATAACATCGCGACAGGGGAAAGCGCAAGCGAGGATGTTTCATAAAAAAACGCCCCTTGCCGGGTGGCAAGGGGCGGGAGGATCACAGCGCGGCGATCACCGCCTGCTGCTCAATCAGCTTCGCTTTCGCTTCCGCGTAGCCTTCCAGCTTCTCGCGCTCTTTAGCGATCACCGCTTCTGGCGCGCGGGCGACAAAACCTTCGTTGGACAGCTTGCTTTCGATGCGGCCAATTTCACCTTCGATTTTGGCCACTTCTTTCGCCAGACGCGCCAGCTCATCTTCTTTATTGATGAGGCCCGCCATCGGGATCAGCAGCTCGGCGCCGTCGATAATCTTGGTCACGGAGACCGGACCTTTATCATCGGCAGGCAGCACGGTAATGCTTTCCAGACGCGCCAGGTTCAGCAGGAAGCTGCGGTTGTCGTTCACACGACGCTCGGCCTCTTTGCTGCAGCCGCGCAGCAGCAGTTCCAGCGGTTTACCCGGGGCGATGTTCATTTCCGCACGGATGTTACGCACGGCGACGATCGCCTGTTTCAGCCATTCGGTATCGGCCAGCGCCGCGTCATCCACCTGAGAGGCATCGTACTGCGGGAAAGGCTGCAACATGATGGTGTCGGCGGTGATACCGCAGATCGCTTTCACGCGCTGCCAGATGGTCTCGGTGATGAATGGAATGATCGGATGCGCCAGGCGCAGCAGACCTTCCAGCACGATCACCAGCGTATGACGCGTCCCACGCAGCTCTGCTTCGCTGCCACCGTTCATCACCGGCTTGGTCAGCTCCAGGTACCAGTCGCAGAACTGGTTCCAGGTGAACTCGTACAGGATGCCGGCGGCGATATCGAAGCGGAAGTTATCCAGCGCTTCGCGATACGCTTTCACGGTGTGGTTGAATTCCGCGAGGATCCAGCGGTCGGCCAGGGAGAGCACCATTTCGCCGCCGTTGAAGCCGCAATCCTGATCTTCGGTATTCATCAGTACGAAGCGGCTGGCGTTCCACAGCTTGTTACAGAAGTTACGGTAACCTTCCAGACGCTTCATATCCCAGTTGATGTCGCGGCCGGTAGAGGCCAGCGCCGCCAGGGTGAAACGCAGGGCGTCGGTGCCGTGCGGCTCAATGCCGTTCGGGAACTGTTTCTCGGTGCGCTTACGGATTTTCTCCGCCAGCTGCGGCTGCATCATGTTGCCGGTACGTTTCTCCAGCAGCTCCGGCAGGGTGATGCCGTCAACCATATCCAGCGGGTCGATAACGTTACCCTTGGATTTGGACATCTTCTGGCCTTCGTCATCGCGGATCAGACCGGTCATGTAGACGGTCTTAAACGGTACCTGCGGCTTGCCGTTTTCATCTTTGATGAAGTGCATGGTCATCATGATCATGCGGGCGATCCAGAAGAAGATGATGTCGAAGCCGGACACCATCACGCTGGTCGGGTGGAACTGACGCAGGGCGTCGGTGTTTTCCGGCCAGCCGAGGGTGGAGAAGGTCCACAGCGCGGAGGAGAACCAGGTATCGAGAACGTCTTCATCCTGACGCAGGGCAACGTCCGTACCGAGTTTGTTTTCCTGACGCACTTCGTCTTCGCTACGGCCCACGTAGACGTTGCCGTCGTTGTCATACCATGCCGGGATGCGGTGACCCCACCACAGCTGACGGGAGATACACCAGTCCTGAATATCGCGCATCCAGGAGAAGTACATGTTTTCGTACTGCTTCGGCACGAACTGAATGTCGCCATTCTCAACGGCTTCCACCGCCGGCTTGGCCAGCACGTCCGCACGCACGTACCACTGGTCGGTGAGCATCGGTTCGATAACCACGCCGCCGCGATCGCCGTAAGGGACGGTCAGATCGTGCGGTTTGATCTCTTCCAGCAGGCCGAGGGCGTCAACCGCCGCGACGACGGCTTTACGCGCCGCGAAGCGTTCCAGTTTCTGGAACTCCGCCGGGATCTCGCTGGAGTAGACGTCGGATTCATTGCCTTTGGTGTCGTAGACTTCCGCGCTTTCGCGGATGTCGCCGTCAAAGGTCAGGATGTTGATCATCGGCAGCTGATGACGACGACCCACTTCGTAGTCGTTAAAGTCGTGCGCCGGGGTGATCTTCACGCAGCCGGTGCCTTTTTCCATGTCGGCGTGTTCGTCGCCCACGATCGGGATGCGACGGTTAACCAGCGGCAGCACCACGAATTTGCCAATCAAATCTTTGTAACGCGGATCTTCCGGGTTAACGGCCACGCCGGTATCGCCCAGCAGGGTTTCCGGACGGGTGGTGGCGACCACCAGGTAATCTTTACCGTCAGCGGTTTTCGCGCCATCGGCCAGCGGGTAGCGGATGTGCCACATGGAACCTTTCGATTCGCGGTTTTCCACTTCGAGGTCGGAAATGGCGGTGCGCAGTTTCGGGTCCCAGTTAACCAGGCGTTTACCGCGGTAGATCAGATCTTCTTTGTACAGGCGAACAAAGACTTCTTTCACGGCATTGGAAAGCCCCTCGTCCATGGTGAAGCGCTCGCGCTCCCAGTCCACGGAGTTGCCGAGGCGGCGCATCTGGCGGGTAATGGTGCCGCCGGATTCCGCTTTCCACTGCCAGATTTTGTCGATGAAGGCATCGCGGCCGTAGTCGTGACGGGTTTTCCCTTCTTCCGCGGCAATCTTACGCTCAACCACCATCTGGGTGGCGATACCCGCGTGGTCGGTACCGGCCTGCCACAGGGTGTTTTTGCCCTGCATGCGCTGGTAGCGAATCATGGTATCCATGATGGTTTGCTGGAAGGCATGACCCATATGCAAACTGCCGGTGACGTTCGGCGGCGGGATCATGATGCAGAAGCTCTCCTGGCTTTCATCACCATTCGGTTTGAAATAGCCCTGCTTTTCCCAGTGCTCGTAAAGCGGCTGTTCGATATCTTGTGGGTTGTATGTCTTTTCCATTATTTCCAGGTTGCCGTGTTCAGGTTGAAACCAGCCATGCGGTACGCTTTATAGCGTTCGCGCGCCAGTTGTTTCAGATTTTCTTCGTAAGGGACAAAGTCTATCACTTCTGTGAAAGCGGTGGCAAAATCTGCAAAGTTAAGCCGCAGACTGATCAGAATGTCCCGCGGGCTGCTGTTGCGTTTCTGCGGCCAGGCAATCTCCACCGGCGCGCCGCCTCTCGGGCCTTCGCCCGCCAGATTATGCGGCACAAAGCTCTCCGGCGGCCGCGACCACAGCGCCTCGTCGAGACGAATCGCCTGCTGCTCATCTTCACAGGCGATCAGGACGCGCTTGCCGTTGCGCCAACGTTCTGCGGCAATGTCACACACCAGCTGCTCGACGGCGCTCAGGCCTTCGACGGTGTTTTCGTTGTCCAGAAGGTAGAACGTTGCATTCTTCATATATGGGGCTTCTTGTCGTGGATTTAAATGCAAAGCCGGGTGGCGCTACGCTTACCCGGCCTACAAACGGCATCTTTCCGTAGGCCCGGTAAGCGTAGCGCCACCGGGCATCAGACGGCAATCACTCTTCGCCGTTAAAACCCGCACGATTGAGCAGGAACTGCGACAGCAGCGCCACCGGACGACCGGTAGCGCCTTTGGCCTTACCGGAACGCCAGGCGGTACCGGCAATGTCGAGGTGCGCCCAGTTGTACTTACGGGTAAAGCGCGACAGGAAGCAGCCGGCGGTAATTGCGCCGCCAGGACGGCCGCCAATGTTCGCCATATCGGCAAAGTTGGACTCCAGCTGATCCTGGAACTCGTCGGCCAGCGGCAGACGCCAGGCGCGGTCGCCCGCCAGTTCGGAGGCGCCGATCAGCTCATGAGCCAGCGGGTTATGGTTCGACATCAGGCCGGTGATGTGATGGCCGAGGGCAATCACGCAGGCGCCGGTCAGCGTCGCGACGTCGATAACCGCTTCCGGTTCGAAACGCTCAACGTAGGTCAGGACGTCGCACAGCACCAGGCGGCCTTCGGCGTCGGTGTTCAGGACTTCCACCGTCTGACCGGACATGGTGGTCAGGACGTCACCCGGACGATAGGCGCGACCGCCAGGCATGTTTTCACAGCCCGCCAGCACGCCGATGACGTTCAGCGGCAGCTGCAGCTCGGCAACCATCCGCATCACGCCGTACACCGCCGCGGCGCCGCACATGTCGTACTTCATCTCGTCCATGCCTTCGGCAGGCTTGATGGAGATACCGCCGGAGTCGAAGGTCAGGCCTTTACCGACCAGCACGATAGGGCGCGCGTCCTCAGACGGGTTGCCTTTATACTCGATGACCGACATCAGCGACTCGTTCTGCGAGCCGTTGCCGACGGCGAGATAGGAGTTCATCCCCAGCTCGCGCATCTGCTGTTCGCCGATCACGCGGGTAATGACGTTCTTGCTGTAGGTATCGGCCAGCTGACGCGCCTGGGAAGCCAGATAGGCGGCGTTACAGATGTTCGGCGGCATGTTGCCAAGATCTTTCGCCGCTTTGATGCCGGCGGCGATCGCCAGACCATGCTGAATGGCGCGTTCGCCGCTGGTCAGCTCGCGACGGGTCGGCACGTTAAAGACCATTTTACGCAGCGGGCGACGCGGCTCGCTTTTGTTGGTCTTCAACTGATCGAAGCTGTACAGCGTCTCTTTGGCGGTTTCAACGGCCTGGCGAACTTTCCAGTAGTTGTTGCGGCCCTTGACGTGCAGCTCGGTCAGGAAGCAGACGGCTTCCATTGAACCGGTATCATTCAGGGTATTGATGGTTTTCTGGATGACCTGCTTATACTGACGTTCATCCAGCTCGCGCTCTTTGCCGCAGCCAATCAGCAGAATGCGCTCAGACAGAATGTTTGGCACATGGTGCAGCAATAACGTCTGGCCAGGTTTGCCTTCCAGCTCGCCGCGACGCAGCAGGGCGCTGATGTAGCCGTCGCTGATTTTATCGAGTTGTTCGGCGATGGGGGAGAGGCGACGTGGTTCAAAGACGCCGACCACGATACAGGCGCTCCGTTGCTTCTCCGGGCTACCGCTTTTTACACTGAACTCCATGCACTATGCTCCTGAATCTTAAAGACAACAGTGGTGGCTACGGCTATACTCGTCGCCTTTCAAGTTGCAGATGCGCCGGCTGCGCCTGCTTACCTGATGCGGGCCTAACGCGCGCGCCAGGGGTCACAGCCCTGCTGCCTTCTTACAACTCGAAATCCATTGAGTATATAATTGCAAGCTTTCGTAACTCATGTCCGCTGTTGCGGTGACTTCGTGTTAATCTTAACGTTATTAAGGCCTGGGTTCGTCAGAAAAGATCCTGACATGCAGAACCGATGAGTCATTTAATCTTAGCGATGTTTTCAACGACCAAAGAGAATAAATGACGTTTAAGCCATGAAACAAGCAATTTTCCTGCAATAAAACGGGTTTTTACGGGCGTATTTATAGTGATAATCATAAGATATCTGGTTCGTGAGACGCTGAAAAGCCAGTTGGCGATCCTATTCATCCTGTTACTGATTTTCTTTTGTCAGAAATTAGTCAGGATCCTCGGCGCCGCGGTGGATGGCGATATCCCAACCAATCTGGTGCTCTCGCTGTTGGGGCTCGGCATCCCGGAGATGGCGCAGCTTATCCTGCCGTTAAGTTTGTTCCTTGGCCTGCTAATGACCCTGGGCAAGCTGTACACCGAAAGTGAAATTACGGTGATGCACGCCTGCGGTCTGAGCAAAGCCGTGCTGATCAAGGCGGCGATGATCCTCGCGCTGTTCACCGGCGCGGTGGCGGCGGTCAACGTCATGTGGGCGGGGCCGTGGTCGTCGCGCCATCAGGACGAAGTGCTGGCCGAAGCCAAAGCCAACCCCGGCATGGCGGCGCTGGCCCAGGGCCAGTTCCAGCAGGCCAGCGATGGTAACGCGGTGATGTTTATCGAGAGCGTCAACGGCAACCGCTTCCATGACGTCTTCCTTGCCCAGCTGCGTCCGAAAGGCAATGCGCGCCCCTCGGTAGTGGTGGCGGATTCCGGCGAGCTGTCGCAGCAGAAAGACGGTTCGCAGGTGGTAACCCTCAACAAGGGCACCCGCTTTGAAGGCACCGCGATGCTGCGCGATTTCCGCATTACCGACTTCAATAACTATCAGGCCATTATCGGCCACCAGGCAGTGACCTCCGATCCGGACGACACCGAACAGATGGATATGCGCACTCTGTGGCAGACCCATACCGACCGCGCGCGTGCCGAACTGCACTGGCGCTTCACGCTGGTGGCGACCGTCTTCATTATGGCGCTGATGGTGGTGCCGCTCAGCGTGGTGAACCCGCGTCAGGGGCGCGTGCTGTCGATGCTGCCGGCGATGCTGCTTTACCTGGTGTTCTTCCTGCTGCAAACGTCGATTAAGTCGAATGGCGGCAAAGGCAAAATGGACCCGGCTATCTGGATGTGGGCGATTAACCTGCTCTATTTTGCGCTGGCGGTGCTGTTAAACCTGTGGGACACGGTGCCGATGCGCCGCTTCCGCGCCCGTTTTAATAAAGGAGCGGCCTGATGCAGGCGTTTGGCGTACTTGACCGTTATATCGGTAAGACGATTTTCAACACCATCATGATGACCCTGTTCATGCTGGTGTCGCTCTCCGGCATTATCAAGTTTGTCGATCAGCTGAAAAAGTCCGGGCAGGGTAGTTACGATGCGCTGGGCGCTGGTCTCTACACCATCCTCAGCGTGCCGAAGGACATCCAGATCTTCTTCCCGATGGCGGCGCTGCTTGGCGCACTGCTGGGGCTGGGGATGCTGGCCCAACGCAGCGAGCTGGTGGTGATGCAGGCATCCGGTTTCACCCGGCTGCAGGTGGCGCTGGCGGTAATGAAAACCGCGATCCCGCTGGTGCTGTTGACCATGGCGATCGGCGAGTGGGTGGCGCCCCAGGGCGAGCAAATGGCGCGCAACTACCGCGCCCAGCAGATGTACGGCGGTTCGCTGCTGTCGACTCAGCAAGGGCTGTGGGCGAAAGATGGCCACAACTTTGTCTATATCGAACGCGTGAAAGGCAACGATGAGCTGGGGGGCGTCAGCATCTATGCCTTCAATCCGGAGCGTCGTTTAGAGTCGGTGCGCTATGCCGCCTCGGCAAAGTTCGATAGTGAAAATAAAGTGTGGCGCCTGTCGCAGGTGGATGAATCCAACCTGACCGATCCAAAGCAGGTGACCGGGTCGCAGATGGTGAGCGGCACCTGGAAAACCAACCTGACGCCGGATAAGCTCGGCGTGGTTGCCCTGGATCCGGATGCGCTGTCGATCAGTGGTCTGCACAACTATGTGAAATACCTGAAGTCCAGCGGCCAGGATCCGGGACGCTACCAGCTCAATATGTGGAGCAAAATCTTCCAGCCGCTGTCGGTGGCGGTGATGATGCTGATGGCGCTGTCGTTTATCTTTGGTCCGCTGCGTAGCGTGCCGATGGGCGTGCGGGTGGTGACGGGGATTAGCTTCGGCTTTATCTTCTACGTACTGGATCAGATTTTCGGCCCGCTGACCCTGGTCTACGGCATCCCGCCGATCATCGGCGCGCTGTTGCCGAGCGCCAGCTTCTTCCTGATAAGCCTCTGGCTGATGATGCGCAAGGCCTAGCGGGTTAAGCCCGGAACGTATAAGCCCCCTCAACGATGAGGGGGCTTTTTTTTAGCGCTTGCGTCCGCCCAGCAGGCTGCCCAGCATGCCGCGGACGATCTGATTGGTGACCTGGCGAACCGCGCTTTTCGCCGCGGTCTGCACGATACCGTCGCGTTTGCCGCCGCGCGGGCCGGTGCTGCCGAACAGAATATCTTTCAGGCCGCCGAGTAGCCCATCGTCATCGCCGCTCTGCTGGCCCTTCGCCGGCGGAGCCGACTGCTGCCCGGTGGCGACCTGCACCCCTTGCTGCAGCATCTCAAAGGCCGACTCGCGGTCCACCTCCTCCTCATACTTGCCGTACAGCGGCGAGTGATTCAGCAGGCCATTGCGCTCGTCATCGCTGACCGGCCCCATTCGCGAGCAGGGGGCGATAACCATCGCCCGCTCGACCACCGACGGACTGCCTTTCTCATCGAGGAAGGAGATCAGCGCCTCGCCGGTGCCCAGCTCCTGGATCGCCTGCTCGGTACTGAAGGCCGGATTGGCGCGCATGGTCTGGGCGGCGGTTTTCACCGCCTTCTGGTCCTTCGGCGTAAAGGCGCGCAGGGCATGCTGCACGCGGTTGCCCAGCTGGCCGAGCACGGCGTCGGGAATATCCGCCGGGTTCTGCGAGACAAAGTAGACGCCGACACCCTTGGAGCGGATGAGGCGGATCACCTGTTCGATTTTATCCAGCAGTACCTGCGGCGCGTCGTTGAACAGCAGATGCGCCTCATCGAAGAAGAACACCAGCTTCGGTTTTTCGAGGTCGCCAGCTTCCGGCAGGCGCTCGTAGAGTTCGGAGAGCATCCACAGCAGGCTGGCGGCATAGAGCTTCGGCATCTGATAGAGTTTTTCGGCGCTGAGGATATTGATCACCCCTTTACCACTGGCATCGACGCGCATCCAGTCGGCAATATCCAGCATCGGCTCGCCAAAGAAGTGCTCGGCGCCCTGCTGCTCCAGGGTTAACAGCCCGCGCTGGATGGCGCCGATCGAGGCGCTGCTGATATTGCCGTACTGATTCTGGAACGCTTTGGCGTTGTCGCCGATAAACTGGGTGATGGCGCGGAGGTCTTTGAAGTCGAGCAGCAGCAGGCCGCGGTCGTCCGCGATGCGAAAAATAATGTTCAGCACGCCGCTCTGCACCTCGTTGAGATTGAGCAGGCGCGCCAGCAGCAGGGGGCCAAGATCGGAGACCGTCGCCCGAACCGGGTGACCCTTCTCGCCAAAGATATCCCAGAGCACCACCGGGTTGGCGTGCGGCTCCCAGTCGCTGACGCCGATCTTCTCCAGCCGCGCCTGCAGTTTCTCTGAGCTCTGCCCCGCGGCGGCAATGCCGGTCAGGTCGCCCTTGACGTCCGCCATAAATACCGGCACGCCAATCTCCGAGAACGACTCAGCCAGCTTTTGCAGGGTGACGGTTTTACCGGTGCCGGTCGCACCGGTGATCAGCCCATGGCGGTTGGCCATCGCGGGCAGCAAATACAGCGCGTTATCCAGCGTGCGCGCAATCAACAAGGGTGAGCTCATGATCGATTCCTCCATTTATCCTGCGACGATTATAGGCAACCTCGTCGTCCGGCGTTGGGGAAATTGTCACGCGCCGCGCATGCTGCCCAGAGCAGTCTTCAGGCGCAGTGGCGCTGGATAAGCGCGATGCTCTGCTCAATTTCGCGCTCGATATCCGTTTCGCTCCACTGCGCCAGTTCGGGCGCGAAGGGCTCAAAAGCGTATACCCCTTGATAGCCGCGGGCTTCCAGCGCTTTAACCTGCTCGCAGGTGCCGAGACGATCCTGCGGGGTCAGCATGATGCGCTCGGCATCGGTGAGCTGCTCGCTCGGACGGGTATCGTCCACCCCGGAGAGGTGCACCAGACCGATGTCCGCTACCTCCACCTGGCTGAACTCGTCCGCCGCCTGCGGGTAGAGATGGTGATGGAAGGTGTCGATCAGCAGCTTAAACGGCACGCGGGCGTCGTGGATCAGCGTCTGCGCCTGGAGTGCCGAACGCAGCGAGCTTTGCGGGAAGCCCAGCGGCTCCACCAGGCCGTGGATGCCGTAGAAGGCGAACAGTGGCGCCAGGTCGCGCAGGGCGCTCAGGGTTTCGCTGGCCGGCACTTCGCTGCCGTCGTTGAGCGGACAGAGCACCAGCGATTTGGCGCCGATGGCCTGGGCCTCTTTCAGCAGCGATTCGGTCAGCTGCCGCACCTCTTCGCTACGACGGTTAAAGGGGTAGACCGCGTTAATCGTCAGGATCTCGATGTGGTAGCGCGCCGCCAGCTCGCGCACCTGCTGATGGCTCAGATCGTCGGTCACTTTTCCGCTGGGTAAATCGTTGCGCAGCTCGACCTTATTCAGGCCCAGACGGTTCACCAGACGGAAAAACGCTTCAATGCTGAGCGCTGGCGCGATTTTGCGGTTAATACAAAAACGTTGCATTGCGATGGCCATAGGACACTCCTGACGGAAGAGGGGGTAGGTTCGTTCAATTGGCTAACAGTCAAAACGTTTATTCCAAAATTAGCAAGAATGGAAATGATGAATGTTTGAGCTGTCTCGCAAAATATCACTGGCCCCGACTACGGAGGCGACAGCGGCGGGAAGCCTGGCGTCGAGAGACAACGAGGCGTGATGCGGGCAACGCACAGGCAATCCGTCAGCGCAAAATGCGACTGTTATCACCAAAATGAAATTTCATTTCACGACAATGTTGAAATATAAATTTCATTTTACTACGGTTATAGCACAGCAGAATCAGCGACGGGCCGGTGTGCGCTGGCCCCCTTCACTATGAGGCGAGAACATGACGATCACAGGAAACTTTATTGGCGGGAAAACCGTTATCAGCAGCAGCAACGAAACGATGCCGGTGTACGACCCGGCGACGGGCAAAGCGGTGCGCGAAGTCACGGTGTCAGCCGCGCAGGAAGTCTCCGAGGCGATTCAGGTTGCTCGCGATGCGTTTGACAGCTGGTCCCGTACCACGCCGCTGCGCCGCGCCCGCGTGCTGTTCAACTTCAAAATGTTGCTGGAGCAGCACGTGGAAGAGCTGGCCGGGATCATCGTCAGCGAGCACGGTAAAGTGTGGTCGGATGCGCTGGGCGAGCTGACCCGCGGCATGGAAGTGGTCGAATTCGCCTGCGGGATCCCGCACCTGATTAAAGGCGAATACTCCTCTGACGTCGGCACCGGCGTCGACAGCTATTCGCTGATGCAGCCCCTGGGCGTGGTGGCCGGGATCACCCCGTTCAACTTCCCGGCGATGGTGCCGATGTGGATGTTCCCGCTGGCGCTGGCCTGCGGCAACAGCTTCGTCCTCAAGCCGCCCGCGCTGGCGCCGACGGCCGCTGTGCGTCTGGCAGAGCTGCTGAAAGAGGCCGGTCTGCCGGACGGCGTGTTTAACGTCGTGCACTGCAGCAATGAAGATGCTGAGCAGCTGTACACTGACCCGCGTATTGCGGCGGTGAGCTTCGTCGGCTCCTCCGGCGTGGCGGAGTATATCTACAAGACCGCCAGCGCCCACGGCAAGCGCGTACAGGCCTTCGGCGCCGCCAAGAACCACGCGATTGTGATGCCGGATGCCGATCTCGACGCCACCGTTAACGCCATTATGGGCGGCGCTTTTGGCTCCGCAGGCGAGCGCTGCATGGCGCTGCCGGTGGTGGTGGCGGTGGGAGATGAAACCGCCGACAAACTGATCGCCCGCCTGAAGCCGCTGGTGGAAGCGCTGAAAGTGGGGCCGGGCTGCATGCGCGGCCAGGAAGAGAACGAGATGGGACCGGTGGTGTCTGATACCCACCAGAAAAAAGTGCTCGGCTATATTGATAAAGGCGAAAGCGAAGGGGCAAAACTGGTGGTCGATGGCCGCAAACTGCGCGTGCCGGGTTACGACGCGGGCTATTATGTCGGCGGCACCCTGTTCGATCACGTCACCCCGGAGATGACCATCTGGCGCGAAGAGATCTTTGGCCCAGTGCTGGGGATTGTGCGCGCGGCGGACTATGACAGCGCCCTTGAGCTGGTCAACAGCCACGAGTTTGGCAACGGCAGCGCCGTTTTCACCAGCAACGGCCACACCGCGCGTGAATTCGTCCACGACGTGCAGGCGGGGATGGTTGGGGTGAACGTGCCGGTCCCGGTGCCGATGGCGTTCCACAGCTTCGGCGGCTGGAAGCGCTCGGTGTTTGGCGCGTTGAACGTCCACGGGCCGGACGGCGTGCGCTTCTACACGCGCATGAAGACCGCCACCGTACGCTGGCCGGCAGGGCAGCAGACCGTATCTGAATTCAGCATGCCGACATTAGGTTAATCGGCGAAGGAGAGCGCCATGTCGTTACTGGCTAAATCGCGAAAAGAGGGACAGATCCAGCATATTACGCCGCAAAGCGCCGGTTGGCGCTATATCGGCTTTGATGTCTGGATGTTGAAAAAAGGGCAGACTGTGACGCTGGAGAGCGGCGATCGCGAGCTGTGCCTGGTGCTGGTCGCCGGGCTGGCGTCGGTGAAAACGCAGCATGCCGATTTCCCGAATCTCGGTAAACGGATGTCGCCGTTTGAACGTACTCCGCCGTGGTCGGTCTACGTGCCGCCACAGGATAAAGTCGAGGTAACCGCCGATTCCGATCTGGAGCTGGCGGTATGCAGCGCGCCGGGCAAAGGCCGCTTCCCGGCACGCCTCATTCGGCCGGAAGACGTCGGCGTAGAGCATCGCGGGAAAGGGCGCAACCAGCGCCGGGTGCATAATATTCTGCCGGACAGCGCCGAGGCGGACTGCCTGCTGGTGGTGGAAGTGTACACCGACGAGGGGGCCACCAGTTCGTGGCCATCGCATAAGCATGATACCGCCCTACCGGGCAAAGAGACGCAGCTGGAAGAGACCTACTATCACCGCTTCGATCCGCCGCAGGGCTTTGCCTTCCAGCGGGTCTACACCGACGACCGTAGCCTGGACGCCTGTATGGCGCCCTACAACCACGATGTGGTGATGGTGCCGCGTGGTTACCACCCGGTGGCGGCGATTGCCGGTTACGACAGCTACTATCTGAACGTGATGGCCGGGCCGGATCGGAAATGGTTGTTCACCTGGGAAGATGACCACGCCTGGATCAACACGCCGGAGTACCCGCGCCACGACTGACGCGCGGTGCAGAAGCGGATACAAAAGGCCGGTTAGCGATGCTAACCGGCCTTCTTGTTTGAGGGCGGCAGGTGTTTTTTAGCGAAACGCTCCGCGGAATCTCACTCTCCGACCCGGCAAGCGCAGCGCCGCCGGGGAGGACACTTCGGGCGCCATACCCGTCTTGTGCCGGATGGCGCTACGCTTATCCGGCCTACGGGATCCTCCCGTAAGCGCCTATACCGTAGGCCCGGCAAGCGCAGCGCCGCCGGGCGATGACCGCAGGCACGGAGCCGCTTTTATGCCGGGCGGCGGCTCACGCCTTGCCCGTCCTGGGGGGGCGTGCGACCTGCCGTTGATTGACCCACTTGAGCGACTGAAACTGCCGGTGTTGCGGCCTCAAAATCGCTGAGACGTTCCCGGAAGGCCGGGGCAGCCCGCATGGATGCGGGCTGAGGGCCGTGTTTTGCACGGACGCTGCCTCGGCCCGACCCGAAGCCTGCAGGGATAAGTCGAAGGTACCACGCAGTGGCGATTTTGCTGGCCGGAGCCCGGGGGTACAGGGGGCGGCGGCGACTGGCCGCCCCCTGTGCGCTCCCTGCGCCATGAGTGACATAACGCAGACGATTAACCGGGAGCGCAATGTGCGCTGAAATCACATGCGACAAACGCTTTTCCCGGATTAATAAAGTTGCATACTAATAACATTATCCCCGGCACCCCGCAGGCGCATATACCCCAGGCCCGGCAAGCGCAGCGCCGCCGGGCAGGACACCTCCGGCGCCATACCCGCCTTTGTGCCGGATGGCGCTACGCTTATCCGGCCTACGGTTCGTGCGACCTGCCGTTAATTTATTCACCATTCTTGCTGAAACTGCCGGTGCTGACGGCCTCAAAATCGCTGAGACGTTCCCGGAAGGCCGGGGCAGCCCGCATGGATGCGGGCTGAGGGCCGTGTTTTGCAGGGACGCTGCCTCGGCCCGACCCGAAGCCTGCAGGGATAAGTCGAAGGTACCACGCAGTGGCGATTTTGCTGGCCGGAGCCCGGGGGTACAGGGGGCGGCGGCGACTGGCCGCCCCCTGTGCGCTCCCTGCGCCATGAGTGACATAACGCAGACGATTAACCGGGAGCGCAATGTGCGCTGAAATCACATGCGACAAACGCTTTTCCCGGATTAATAAAGTTGCATACCAATAACATTATCTCCGGCGACCCGCAGGCGCACATATCCCAGGCCCGGCCAGCGCAGCGCCGCCGGGCAGGACACCTCCGGCACCATACCCGCCTTTGTGCCGGATGGCGCTACGCTTATCCGGCCTACGGGATCCTCCCGCAGGCTTATACGACTCCGCCGGGCAACTAACGCCAGGCGGCTTATCTCACGCCTTCTGCTTGGCCTCGGACTCCTGGCTGCTGTTCAGCGCCAGCGAAACCGCCAACGTCTGGGCCAGACACAGGGAAGCAACCTGCGAGCGGAAGCCATCCACCTGCGCTTCACGCACCACAAAGCAGACGTCGCTGAAGGCCGCCAGCGGGCTGACCTGGCTGTCGGTAATCGCGATCTGTCGCGCTTTGCGCTGCGCGCCCAGCTCCACCAGCTCGACCACTTCCCGGGCGTACGGCGAGAAGCTCACCGCCACCACCACGTCTTTCGGGCCGACCAGACTCAGCTGCTCGGTGAACATGCCGCCGAGGCCGTCGATCAGAAAGGCTTTGCGATCGAGGTGGCGCAGCGCATAGGTCAGATAGGAGGCGACGCTGAACGACCGGCGCAGGCCAATGACGTAAATATTTTCCGCTTCGCCCAGCAGGGCCACCGCGCGCTCCAGATCATCGCTGGAGGTCTGCATCGCCAGCTGCTGCAGGGCCTGGTTGTTCACCATCGTGAACATATTGAGGATTTCCGTCGGCGTTTCCGGCGGGCTGGACTCATCGCTGGTGGTCTGGCGGAACAGACGGGCGCGCTCGGTATAGTTGGCGGTCTCTTCCATCAAATGTTGCTTGAACATCTGTTTCATTTCGTTAAAGCCGCTAAAGCCGAAGGCGTTGGCAAAACGAATCAACGTGGAAGGGGGAACATCCGCCTGTTGCGCAATGGAGGCCACGGTATCGAAAGCCACGCTATTGCTGTTATCAAGGATATAGCGGGCGACCTGTTTCAGGCGTTTGCTTAATGTATCGTAGCGACGCCTGATTTCATCCTGCAGGATGGTCAGCTGTGTTGGGTTATTGGCCATAGAGTGCGCTCTGAGAAAATGGAAGGAATATGGCTTCCAGTGTACCAAATGAAGCGAATTTTTCATTTATTGCGACGAAATACGCGATTCATTTCACGAAGAAACAGAAAAACGCCCGCTCCGCAAGGTGACGGAGACGGGCGTCGGGGGATCAGCGGCGGGCTTCGCGCCAGTAGCCAATAAGCGTCAGGTAGTTGCGTTTCACTTCCTCTATCAGGGCCTCATCGCTGAGCTCACCCTGCATCCAGCGCCGCGACGGCTGGCCAAAGATGGTGCGCCCAACGGCGAAACCTTTGATCATCGGGTGTGCGGCCGCCTCGGCGAAACCGGCGCGCAGTTTGTCGGAAGGCGCGTCGAGGCCGAGGATCAGGATCCCGCGGCTCCACGGATCTTCGCGCTCGATAAGGGCGGTGATCTGCTGCCAGCTGGCGCTGGAGAGCGGCGGCAGCTTCCACCAGTCCGGCTTGATCCCCAGCTGATAGAAGTGCTTCAGCATGGTGTGGTAATGGCGCTCGTCTTTGTCCGGGCCATTTTCCGGCAGGATCACCTCCAGCAGCAGTTCATGGCCTGACTTGTTACAGGCCTGCCACACCTCCAGCAGCAGGGCGTCCTGCTCTTCACGCAGCGCCGCCGGGTCGGCAGGATGATAGAAGACCAGGCATTTGACGACATGCTCCAGCGGCCAGTCGATCAGCTGCGAGCCGATGTTGCCATGCTCCAGACGCAGCGGTCGCGAGCTGGGCAGCTCGATGGGGCGGCCGATCCACCAGCCCTTGCCGGTAATGGCGTTCAGCGCACGCTGGCCATAGGTGCCGTCGGCCAGAATGCCGCTGCGCTGATCGAGACCCGCCTCCTGCGCCGCCGCTTCGGCCGCGGCTAACAACAACAGCTTGAGCTGCGGAATGCAGGCTTCATCGCGCCCGGTCTCCCGTGCCAGGTCGGCCAGCTGTTTGCGATGGTCGAAGGCGAAAATGCACAGCTCCGGCCACTGCTGACGGCGGCTGGTGACCCGGTGCAGGTGGTTGAGGCGCTCGTCGACGTCCGGGCGCGGCACCGATTCGGCGCGCAGCAGGTAGTCATCGAGTTCGACTTTGGTGGGCATCGCTGGCGCGCAGCCGTGGCGGGAGACCACCAGCGCCCCGCAGGCGTTGGCGTAACGGCAAGCCTGCTCCCAGCCTTCGTCGTTGAGCCAGCCGCGCAGCAGACCCGACATAAAGGCATCCCCGGCGCCCAGCACGTTGAGAACCTCCACGCGCACGCCCTGCTGTAGCGGCACCTGGTCCCAGCTGTCCGGGATGTCGCCTTCCAGCACCACGCAGCCCATCGGCCCGCGCTTGCAGACGAGGGTGGCTTTGGTGGCATTGCGCACATTTTTCAGCGCGGTCAGGGTATCGGTGCTGCCCCCGGCAATATGAAACTCTTCTTCGGTTCCCACCACCAAATCGAACAGATGCAGCACTTCCTGCAGCTGGCTGGTGACCGGCCCGGACTCAATGAAACGGGTTTCGCCATCGCCGAGCGAGGTGAGCCCCCACAGCACCGGACGGTAATCGATATCCAGCGCGGTACGCAGGCCGTGACGGCGAGCGTATTCCAGCGCCTTCAGCACCGCGGCGCGAGTGTTGGCGTGCGACAGGTGGGTGCCAGTCACCGCCAGCGCCCGGGAGGAGGCAATATACTCCTCGCTGATGTCATCAGGCGTTAAGGCCATATCGGCGCAGTTATCGCGGTAGAAAATCAGAGGGAAGGTCTCCTGATCCTTAATCCCCAGCATCACCAGCGCGGTCAGGCGAGATTTGTCGGTGATCAGATACTCCGTATCCACCCCGGCGCGGTTGAGCGTTTCACGCAGGAAACGGCCGTTGTGTTCATCGCCAACGCGCGCCAGCATGGCCGATTTCAGCCCCTGAATCGCGGTGCCAAAGGCCACGTTGCCGGAGGAGCCGCCCAGATATTTCGCGAAACTGGCAACGTCTTCTAGCCGCGAACCGATCTGCTGGGCATAGAGGTCGACGGCCACCCGACCTATACAGATGACGTCGAGCCGCTTTACTGCTGCATTCATAGCTAGGATTTCCTTTTTGGTGTCTGCTGCCTGGAAGGGTCGGGATCCCGACGTCGACTCCGTGAACAGCCTGAGGGTTATTGGTTACCCTTAGTTTGAGAAATAAATATTTCATTTGCAAACTCGTTCGAAATTAAAAAACCAAAAGTGTGAGGGATCTACCACTCTGCCGCACTGAGCCTCGCGCGAGCGTGGATCGGCCCCTCTGTCGCCCCAGGGGAAAGTGAAACGCCGGAAGCGGTTTCTTTACCTATGATTTTTAAGGGGATATTGTCGTGTGGCGCGGCAAAAAAGGGTCCGAAAACGTGTCTGGAATGTAAGTGAAACGTATGAAATGGGTAGAGAGTTTGATCCCTCTCGCAAAATGAAATATTTCTTCTGTATTTGTATTTAATGAAAAAAATGTTTGCCTATAATCCACAGGTATTCCAGTGACGTGAACGACGGCCCCGGCGGCATCGGCGCGACGCCACACACAAATACTGAACAATAAGGATTGTGCATCATGGGCAAACTGAGACTGACGACGGCGCAGGCGCTGGTGAAGTTCCTCGATAACCAGTACCTGGAAGTGGATGGCGTAGAGCTGAAATTCGTGAAAGGCATTTTCGCGATTTTCGGCCATGGCAACGTCCTGGGGCTGGGGCAGGCGCTGGAGCAGGACAGCGGCGATATGCGCGTCTATCAGGGGCGTAACGAGCAGGGGATGGCCCACGCGGCCACCGGTTTTGCCCGGCAGGCCCTGCGCCGGCAGATTATCGCCTGCACCTCCTCCATCGGTCCGGGAGCGGCCAACATGATCACCGCCGCCGGCACCGCCAGCGCCAACCGCATTCCGCTGCTGTTGCTGCCGGGCGATGTCTTCGCCACCCGCCAGCCGGACCCGGTGCTCCAGCAGATTGAACAGAGCTACGATCTCAGCATCAGCACCAATGACGCTTTCCGCGCAGTCAGCAAATACTGGGACCGTATTACCCGCCCGGAACAGCTGATGAGCGCCTGCATCAACGCCATGCGCGTCCTGACCGACCCGGCGGAAACCGGCGCGGTGACGCTGTGCCTGCCGCAGGATGTGCAGGGCGAAGCCTGGGACTACCCGGAATCCTTCTTTGCGCGCCGCGTGCACCGTCTCGACCGCCGCCCGGCCAGCGCCGCGCAGCTGGCGGACGCCGTCGCGGCCATCAAAGCCAGCCGTAAACCGCTGATCGTCTGCGGCGGTGGGGTGAAATACTCCGGCGCGGGCGAAGCGCTGTCCCGTTTCGCCGAGCGCTACGGGGTGCCCTTCGCCGAAACTCAGGCCGGGAAGGGGACGGTGGTCTCGTCTCACCCCCTGAACGTCGGCGGCGTCGGCGAGACGGGCTGCCTGGCGGCGAACCTGCTGGCGAAAGAGGCCGACCTGGTGATCGGCGTCGGCACCCGCTTCAGCGATTTTACCACCGCCTCGAAATGGATTTTCCAGCACCCGGAGGTGCGTTTCCTGAATATTAACGTCAGCAACTTCGACGCCTGGAAGCTGGACGGCATTGCCATGCTGGCGGACGCCCGGGAAGCGATGACCGCCCTCGACGCGGCGCTGGCGGACAGCGGCTGGCAGGCCGGCTGGGGCGCGCAGATCGAGAGCGTGCAGAGCCGTCAGTTAAAAGAGACTCAGCGCGTCTACCAGGCGGTGTGGCAGGAAAAATCCTTTGTGCCGGAGATCGACGATCACCTCGATCGTGAATCGGTGTATCGCGAGTTCCGCCAGATCACCGACTCCACCCTGACCCAGAGCAGCGTCCTTGGGGTACTGAATGAAACGCTGCCGGCCGAGGCGGTGATCGTCGCGGCGGCGGGCAGCCTGCCAGGCGATCTGCAGCGCGTCTGGCGCAACCGCGCGGAAAACACCTACCACGTGGAGTACGGCTACTCCTGCATGGGATACGAAGTCAACGCCGCGCTGGGCGTGAAGCTGGCGCAGCCGCAGAGCGAAGTCTACTCCCTGGTCGGCGATGGCTCCTTCATGATGCTGCACTCTGAGCTGGTCACCTCCCTGCAGGAGCGGGCGAAGATCAACGTCGTGCTGTTCGACAACATGGCCAACGGCTGCATCAACAACCTGCAGATGGAACACGGGATGGACAGCTTCGGCACCGAGTTCCGCTACCGCCAGCCGGAAACCGGCCAGCTGCAGGGCGGCCTGGTGCCGGTGGACTTCGCCACCATCGCCGCCGGCTACGGCTGCAAAACCTGGCGCGTCACCACCCTGGACGAACTGCGCCACGCGCTGGACGCCGCCCGTCGCGAAACGGTCAGCACCCTGATTGATATTAAAGTGCTGCCGAAGACCATGGTGCACAAATACGGCAGCTGGTGGAACGTCGGAGTCGCCCAGACGGCGCTCTCTGAGCGGATCCGCAAGGTGGCGCAAATGATTAATGAAAAGCGCGCCCAGGCGCGTGATTACTAAAACGAACCTCTACCCTGAATCCTACAGACTTACGGAGAAAACCATTATGTCGCTCAAATTAGGTGTCATCGGCGCTGGCGCTATCGGTAAAGAACACATCCGTCGCTGCACCCAGGTTCTGCAGGGCGCCACCGTTGTGGCGGTGTCTGATATCAATGCCGACAACGCCCGTGCGGCGGTCGCGCTGCCGGGCGTGCAGGCGGAAGTCTACGCCGACGGCCACGACGTGATTAACGCCAGCGATGTCGATGCCATCCTGGTCACCTCCTGGGACCCGACCCACGAAGAGTACACCCTGGCCGCCATTGCCGCCGGTAAGCCGGTGTTCTGCGAAAAACCGCTGGCGATGTCTGCGGAAGGCTGCCGTCGCATCGTCGATGCCGAAATGAAGGCCGGCCGTCGTCTGGTGCAGGTTGGCTTTATGCGCCCCTACGACGAAGGCTATCTGGCGCTGAAAAAAGTGATCGACGATGGCGATATCGGTGCGCCGCTGATGCTGCGCTGCGCCCACCGCAACCAGTCGGTCGGCGAGAACTACACCAGCGATATGGCGATCACCAACACCCTGATCCACGAGCTGGACGTGCTGCGCTGGCTGCTGAACGATGACTACCGTTCCGTGCAGGTGCGCTTCCCGCGCTCCACCTCGCACACCCATGCGCGCCTGAAAGATCCGCAGATCGTCTCCTTTGAAACCAAAAAAGGCACCCTGATCGACGTCGAAGTGTTCGTGAACTGCCAGTACGGGTATGACATCCAGTGCGAAGTGGTCGGCGAAACCGGGATTGCCCGTCTGCCGGAGCCGTCTGCCGTCCAGATGCGCAAGTCCGCCAGTCTGTCGACCGCCATTCTGACCGACTGGAAAGACCGCTTTATCAAAGCCTACGACGTCGAGCTGCAGGCCTTTATCAACGACGTCAAAGCTGGCCAGCTGCACGGCCCGTCGGCCTGGGACGGCTACGCGGCGTCGGTGGCGGCGGACGCCTGCATTAAAGCGCAGGGAACCAGCGAGCCGGTTGAGGTGACGCTGCCTGAGTGCCCGGCATTCTACAAACGTTAAGCGCGTTTTGCTGACGGAACTTCTTTGCACAGGTAACGACGATGAAAATTGCCTTTGATGTGGATGTGATTAAGGACCTCGGGATCACCCGCATGGTCCATCAGGTAGCGGAGTGGGGCTACAAGTACATTGAACAGTCGCCGCACCCGCAGATTAACCCGTTCTACAAGCACCCGCGCGCCAGCCGGGAGATCATGGCGGAGTACAAGCAGGCGCTGCGCGATACCGGCCTTGAGCTGTCGTCGTTTATCTGCGTCTACCGCTGGTCTGGCCCGGACGAACTGCGCCGTCAGGCGGCGGTGAAAAACTGGAAACGGCTGGTGGAAATTGCGGTGGAGATGGGCGTTCAGGTGATCAACACCGAGTTCTCCGGCGATCCGAATCAGCCCGAAATCTGCGATGAAATGTTCTATCGCTCCATGGAAGAGCTGTTGCCGATTTTTGAGCGGGAAGGCATCCGCGTGGAGATCCAGGCGCATCCCTGGGATTTCTGCGAAGAGAACAATGAAACCGTCGATATTGTGAAATCGTTCCGCAGCGATAACGTGAAGTACGTCTACAGCGTGCCGCACACCTTTTTCTACGACAAAGGCGTCGGCGATGTGGCGAGCATGCTGCGCTATGCCGGGAGCGATCTCTCCCATGTCCTGATTGCGGATACCCGCAACCATACGAAACATTGCCGCTATATCGTTAACCCGCCGGGCGTGGATGCCGTGGTGCACCAGCACGTAGGCGTCGGGGAAGGGGATGTGGATTTCGACGCGCTGTTCCGCACCCTGCGCGAAATGAAATTCGCCGAGCAGACCTTCAAGGTCGGCGGGGAGCCGATTGTCGCCACCTCGCTGTTTGGCTACCCGGAAAAAATGAAATACCAGGCAGTGGAAACCCGTGAACTTATTGAACGTGAATTGCTGCGCCGCTAAGGCGCAGCGGCAGGAGCCCTACTATGAACAAAGATAACGTCAAACTGGCTATCGCCCCGATCGGCTGGACTAACGATGATATGCCGGAGCTCGGCAGCGAAAACACTTTCCAGCAGATCGTCAGCGAAATGGCACTGGCCGGCTTTACCGGCAGCGAAGTCGGTAGCAAATATCCGCGCGATCCGGCGGTTCTCAAGCCGATGCTGGATATCCGCGGCATTCAGATCTGCAACGCCTGGTTTAGCACCTTCTTCGCCAACGGCCAGCGGGAAAAAACCATTGATGAATTCGTCAATCACATGAACTTCCTTCATGCGATGGGGGCGAAAGTGATTGGCTGCTCCGAGCAGAGCGGCAGCATCCAGGGGCTGGATAAACCGATCCTCGGCGATGCGAAGCCGTGCTTCAGCGACGAAGAGTGGCAGCGGGTAGCGGAAGGCTATAACACCCTCGGCCGCCTGGCGGCGGAGAAGGGGATGCAGGTCTGTCTGCACCACCACATGGGCACCGGCATTCAGACCACCGCGGAAATCGACAAATTTATGTCGCTGGTGGACGAGCGCGTCTTCCTGCTGTTCGATACCGGCCATGCCTGGTATTCCGAAGGCGGCGAAGCGCCGATGCTGGCGATCCTCAAAAAGTATCTGCCGCGCATCAACCACGTTCACCTGAAAGACGTCCGTCCGCCGGTGATCGACCAGGTGCGCCGCGACGGCCTGTCGTTCCTCGACGGCGTGAAAAAAGGCACCTTCACCGTCCCGGGCGACGGGGTGATCGATTTCCGTCCGGTGTTCAAGCTGCTGGACGACTTTGGCTATAAAGGCTGGATGGTGGTGGAAGCCGAGCAGGATCCTGCTCTGGCCAATCCTTTCGAATACGCCGTCAAAGCGCGCAAATATATCCGCGAAACGGCAGGGATCTAATCGTTGTGACATTTTCAGGCCATACCGGGTATGGCCTGCTTTTTTTCCTTTCACAACCGGACTCAGGGCTTAACCACGGCGCCGTACCGTCCCCTCTCCCGGATTCAGGGCTCAACCACGGCGCCGGACAGTTCCCTCTCCCGGATTCAGGGCTTAACCACGGCGCTGTACCGTCCCCTCTCCCTCAGGGAGAGGGCCAGGGTGAGGGTGACGATGACGGGTAAAGCGTCACTTCACTTCCGCCAGCGCGGTCTTATCCACATAAGGTTTCATCAGCGCGTCGGCTTCCTTCTGCGCCGCCTGAACCGCCGCTTCCGGCGTCACTTTGGCATCATTGACCACCGCCGCCAGCTGGTTCTCCATCGCCTTACGCACCGCCACGGTCTCCCAGGTGGAGTACCACGGATGGGCGTACTTAAGCTGCTCAAGCGCGATCGCCGCCCGCGGATCCTGCTGCAGATAGGCCTTCATCTCCGGCGTATCATATGACGCCTTGCGCGGCGAGAAGTAGCCGGTGAAGCGGCTCCACGCGCCGTTCACGTCGGGGCTCACCAGATAGGTCAGGAACTGATACGCCGCTTTCTTCTGCGCCTCGTTGATGCCTTTAAAGCTCACCAGGCTGGCGCCGCCGATCGGCACCGCACGCTGCTCTTTGGCCGGCAGCATCGCTACCCCAAGCTCAAAATCTTTGCTGTTCTCGCGCATAAAGCCCAGCGCGCCAGTGCTGAGCATCGCCATCCCGAGCTTACCGGAGAAGAACGCGGCGCTGATCTGCTTCGAGTTCAGCACCCCGGACGGCATTACCTTGTCCTTGTAAATCAGATCCTGCCAGAAGCGCAGGGCGCCGATGGCGGTCGGTGAGTTGTAATAGACCTCGCCAGGATAGTCTTCGTTAAAGTATTTCCCGCCGTTGGCGCGTACCAGCGCCGAGAAGATCCAGCCGCCGTAGTCGTCGTTGGTCGACGGCAGCATGATCCCCCACTGGCCTTTGCTCTCGTCGGTCAGCTTTTTGGCATCGGCCAGCAGCTCGGCCCAGGTCTGCGGCGGCTGTTTGATCCCGGCCTGATCGAACATCGTCTTGTTGTAGTAGAGGATCGGCGTCGAGTTATGGAACGGGATCGCATAGGTGGTGCCCATCACCTGGGCGTTCTTATGCATCGCGGGCCAGAATTCCTTTTGCAGAAAATCGCCAGCCTTTTGATCGCCATATTTAAACAGCTCGTCCATCGGCAGGATCTCATCCTTCAGCGCCAGATCGGTGGTGAAGTTGGCGGACATGATCACCAGCGCCGGCGGCTGGCCGGCCTTCTGCGCCGATTCGGCTTTGATCTTGGTGGTGTCGTAGTTGCCGGTGAAGATCCCGCGCACTTCGACATCCTGCTGCGAGTCGTTGAATTGCTTAATGACGCGGGTCATCTCCATGGTCAGCTTGCCGTCCACCGGCGCCGGGAACATGAAGTCTATTTTTTCTTTCGCCAGCGCCGCGCCGCTCAGGGCAAGACTGAGGCCAACCGCGACTAGCGTAAGAGGTTTAAACATGATTACACTCCATCAGTAAATTATGCTGGGTCTCAGCATGAAAAAGATGCACATCGGCAGGCGAAAAACCGAGGATCAGCGACTCGCCTTTCTCCGGCACCGTGCCGCGGTGGCGGCGGCTAAAGCGCAGGGTGCCGATCGGGGTGCTGACGTGGAGCAGGTAGTCGGCCCCCATCAGTTCTCGTTGCAGAACGGTGGCCGGCAGGCGCAGATGGCCGTCCTCCACGCGGTCGGTAATATGTTCCGGGCGAACGCCCAGCCAGACGCGGGTCTGCTCACAGTGGCGCGGCGGCAGCGGATGGCGCTGTTCTCCCAACAGTACTTCACCGTTGGCGCAGGGCAGCGACAGCAGGTTCATCGCCGGCGAACCGATAAATCCGGCGACGAACAGGTTGGCCGGATTGGCATACAGATACTCCGGACGCCCGACCTGCTGTACGTGGCCACCGTTCATCACCACGATGCGGTCGGCCATCGACATCGCCTCGGTCTGGTCGTGGGTCACATAGATGGTGCTGGTTTTCAGCTGCTGGTGGAGGGCCATAATGCTGTCGCGCACTTCGCTGCGCAGGCGGGCGTCGAGGTTGGAGAGCGGCTCGTCCATCAGGAACAGCCGCGGATTGCGCACGATCGCCCGGGCCATCGCCACCCGCTGGCGCTGGCCGCCGGAGAGTTTCGCCGGTTTGCGATCGAGCAGCGCCTCCAGCTGCAGCATCTGCGCCACTTTGTCCACCCGCGGCTGCCAGCTGCTTTTCTCTTCCTTGCGCACCTTCATGCCGAAGGTGATGTTGTCGCGCACCGACAGATGGGGGAACAGGGCATAGTTCTGGAAGATCATCGCGAAGTTGCGCTCGCGCGGCGTGGTAGCGGTGATGTTCTCATCATGCAGCCAGATTTGGCCTTCGCTGACCGGCTCCAGGCCGGCGAGCAGGCGCAGCAGGGTGCTTTTCCCGCAGCCCGACGGGCCGACCAGCACCACGAATTCGCCTTCGTGAATATCCAGCGACAGGGCGCTGAGCGCCGGTTTGCCGTCGAAGCGTTTACTGATGTTTTGCAGACTGAGCATGGCGGTTAGCGCTCTTCCGTTGGGCAACTGATGTTTTCGTCGTACAGCCACGGCCCGGCGTAGTGGGCCAGCGAGTGCTGGTAGCTCACCCACTGATCGCCCATCTGACGGTGCATCAGGCACGACGCCGGGGAGAGGTCGTAATAGGGCCGGGTGTCTTCGTGGCAGTACGGCACCTGATGGACGGTGCCAGGAATAGTGGAGATCAGCGCCTGGCGATACTGGGTCATGGTCAGGCTGTGGTTATGGCCGCAGAAGATGCGCGTCAGCGACGGGAAACGCTCCACCAGCGCCAGCAGACGGTGGCCATTTTCGCAGGCGATCGGGTCCATCTGCGCATTGCCCAGCGGCAGCGGCGGGTGGTGCATAAACACCGTTGCCGGTTTGTCGCCGCCCTCGAACAGCTGGGCTTCCAGCCAGCCGATGGTCTCGTCGGTCAGCCAGCCTTTTGACGTGCCGGCATGACTGGAATCGATAAACAGCAGGCGGGTGGCGAAGTCATCCACCGCATAGCGCATATTTTGCGGATCGTTGCCCAGCTGCGGGCACAGCGGGTGAAGATGCTCCAGAAAATGGGCTTTGTCGTCGTGGTTGCCGGGGATCAGATACAGCGGATAGTTCAGGCTACCGAGGATCTGGCGGGCCACCTGATACTCCTCCGGGCGGCCGCAGTTGACGATATCCCCGCTCACCACCACTGCGTCCGGGCGTTCGCGCAGCGCGTTAAGCTGGGAGACCACGTCGGCGTTGGCGGCATTGACGTCGATAAAGCCGTACAGCTTCTCGCCGCGGCTGCGGAAATGGGTATCGGAAATGTGCGCTAACAGCATGAATCACTCCTTATTTGATCCCGGAGAAGCCGAAGCTCCGCAGGAACTGTTTCTGAAAAAGGATGAACGCCAGCATCAGCGGCAGGCAGACCATCAGCGTCCCGGCGCCGATGGTGCCCCACTGGCCGCCGGATTCGGCGCCCATGGCGAAGGAGACCAGCCCGACGGTCAGCACCTGCTTATCGGGATCGTTGAGCATCATCAGCGGCCACAGGTACTCGTTCCAGTGGTAGGTAATGCTGACGGTGGCGAAGGCCAGTACCGACGGCCAGGACATCGGCAGCAGCACGCGGAACAGCACCTGCCACCAGCGGCAGCCCTCCATCAGCGCCGCCTCCTCCAGCTCTTTCGGGATAGCGAGGAACGCCTGACGCATCAGGAACACGCCGAACGCCGAGGTGAAGTAGGGCATCATCACCCCGGTGAGGGTGTTGAGCAGGCCGAAGGTTTTCAGGGTCAGCATGTTCGGCACCATCATCACCACCGGCATGATCATCAGCTGGACGAGGAACAGGAGAAACAGCGTCTGCTTGCCGCGAAATTCGTGACAGGCGAAGACGTACCCGGCGGTGGTGATGGTCAACAGCTGCACGAAGAAGGTGCCGAAGGTGAAGATAATGGTGTTGGCATACAGGCTCAGCCAGTCGGCGCTGTTCCAGGCGTCGCGGAAGTTATCGAGGGTCAGCGGCAGGCGGGGCAGCAGCGACGCCATATCGTCGCCGAAGGTGGTGGCGCTGAACGAGGTCGCCAGCATCCAGATAAACGGGCTGACCCACAGCAGCGCCAGGCAGCACATTAATACTGTGAGCGTAAAGGGCGACGAGCGGCGCAGGCGCAGCCACAGTGGACGCGTAGCGGTGGGCGAGCGGACCAGCAGCGGCGAGATATCAGCGCTCATAGTGGGCTCCTTTCTCCAGCAGTTTCAGGTTAATCAGCGAGAAGGCGAACAGCCCGGCCAGGGTCAGGAAGGTGGCGGCGGAGGCTTTACCAAGGTCGTGGGTATCCCAGGCGAGATTCTGAATGTAATAGAGCAGCACGGTGGTGGCGTTGTCCGGCCCGCCGCGGGTCATCACCGCCACGTGGTCGATCTGGGTGATGGAGTAGATCAGCGCGGTGGTGATCACAAAGCTCAGCGTCGGGCGCAGCAGCGGTAGCGTGACCTTAAAAAAGACCTGCGTGCGGGTAGCCCCCTCCATCAGCGCCGCTTCCCGCGTCGAGGCCGGAATGCTCTGCAGCCCGGCGAGGAAAAACAGCATGTAGTAGCCGGCGAACTTCCACACGCCGATCAGCGCCAGGGCCAGCAGCGCGCTGTTGCTGCGCCCCAGCCAGTTGTTGTTCATCGGCCCGAACAGCTTCGCCAGATAGTGGTCGAGCAGGCCGAGGCCGGGCATAAAGATAAACAGCCACAGCGCGGCGGCGCTGACCATCGGGATAATCATCGGGAAGAAGAAGGCGGTGCGCAGCCAGCGGTTGACGCGATGGTTCTCGCTCAGGGCGACCGCCAGCAGCAGGGCGAGGGTCACCCCGGGCACTACCGTCAGCAGGATATAGAGCAGGTTATTGCCCAGCGACTGCCAGAATACGTTATCGGCAAACAGACGGGCGAAGTTATCCAGGCCGACGTACTGTGTGCCGTCGCTGGCCATGCGGGTATCAAACAGGCTGTCATACACCGAACGCCCCAGCGGGAACCAGGTAAACAGCAGTAAAAACAGCAGGGAAGGCGACAGGATCAGCCAGGGCAGCCAGGTCTTTCTCATGGTGACGCGCATCTCGTTCAGCCATTTATCGAAGCCCGGATTGTGGGAAGCAATGACTACAGAGGCATGGCGGGGAGATGACGGTTTGATGAAGCGACGGGGAAAACGCCGGGCGAGCGGGCCGCCCGGCGGGAGAGAACCATCAGAAGTCGGCTTTCAGCACCGCGCGGTAGCGGGCTTTGCCTTCGCGAACGTGCTTCAGCGCTTCGTTAATTTGCGACATCGGGAACAGCTCGGTGGTCGGAGCCACTTTGCTGCGCCCGGCAAACTTCATCAGCGTGCGCAATTCGGACGGGTTACCGGTCGCCGAGCCGGAGATGCTGCGGTCGCCGCCGATAAGGGTAAAGGCCGGCACCGGGAACGGCTTCATCACCGCGCCGACGGTATGGAAGTTGCCGCCGTAAGCCAGGGCTTCGAAGTACGGCTGCCAGTCGAGGTCCACCGCCACGGTGTTGATGATCAGGTCAAACTGACCGGCCAGCGCTTTTAAGGCTTCCGGATCGCGGCTGTTGACCACGCGATCGGCGCCCATCGCCCGCAGTTCCTGCTCTTTCGCCGGGTTGGAGCTGAAGGCGGTCACTTCCGCGCCCATCGCCCGCAGTAGCTTAATAGCGATATGGCCGAGGCCGCCGATGCCGATCACCCCGACGCGGCTGGTGGCGGTCACGTGGTGGGTCAGCAGCGGTTTAAAGACGGTGATGCCGCCGCACAGCATCGGGCCGGCGGACGCCAGATCGATGCTCTCCGGCAGGGGGATCACCCACTGCCAGTCAGCGCGCAGCTTATTGGCGAAGCCACCGCGGTTAAGAATGGTCGGCACCGAGCCTTCCAGGCAGTTGATCTGATTGCCGCTGATGCAGGCGTCGCAATGGCCGCAGCTGCGCGCCGTCCAGCCGATGCCGACCTTCTGGCCAATCTTCAGCCCTTTATCCTGCGCCGCGCTGCCCAGCGCCGCCACCCGGCCAATCACCTCGTGACCGGCCACCAGCGGATAGCTCGACATCCCCCATTCGTTGTCGATCATCGACAGGTCCGAATGGCAGATCCCGCAGTATTCCACTTCAACTTCGACATCTTCCGGCTGCAGCTCGCCGGCATCGTATTCCCACAGCGACAGATCGGCGCCCGCTTCTTTGGCGGCGTAGCTTTTAATGATGCTCATGTTCATTTCCTTGGGGTTGGCGTGATAACCCAGAAAGTGTAGAGCATGGTATTCCCCGGCGCTTGGCAATCGGAGGGGTCGCGCAGCGGGCGGACCAGCCGCCCGTTAAGGTCAGCGGCTGGCCAGCGGCCACTGATTAAGGCGGATGCCGCGCTGCGGGGCGTTCTCGGCAAAATCATCCAGCACCGCCCGCACGTCCGGGTCGAGATAGCCGACGCTGTCGTGCTCGACGATCACCACGCTCTTTTCCGGAATTTTCGCCAGCAGGGCCAGCAGATGCGGATTGTGCATAAAGGTCAGATTCTGCTGGATGCGCAGCACGTAGTGGTCATCGTAGCGCGCCAGCTGCAGCGAGTGGCGATGGCTGCGCCAGAGGCTGAACGCCATCTGGGTGGCAAGACCAATCCCAATCCCCGCCAGCATGCCGAAGGCGATAATCCCGCCGATGGTGGCGAGGAACGGGACGTACTGCGCCGCCCCCTGGCGGAACTGCTCGATGAACAGCCGCGGCGTCGCCAGCTTATAGCCGGTATAGAGCAGCACGGCGGCGAGGCTGGCGAGCGGGATTAAGGTCAGCAGGCCGCTGAACCACAGGCCGCAGATCAACAGCAGCACGCCGTGGATAAAGATCGACAGTTTGCTCTGCGCGCCATTGCTAACGTTCACCGAGCTGCGGACGATCACCGCGGTGATTGGCATCGCCCCCAGCACGCCGGAGAGCAGATTGCCCACGCCCTGGGCGACCATTTCGCGGTTCGGCGAAGGCGGCGGATTTTGCGGGCGCAGCTTTTTCAGCGCCTCCTGGCTGAGCAAGGTTTCGAGGCTGGCGACCAGCGCCAGGGTCAGCGCCACCACCCACACCGACGGATTGCGCCACGCGCTCCATGCGGGAGACTCCAGCTCGCCCAGCAGGTCGCCGAGGCTGCCGAACGCCGGCAGGGTGATGCGCGGCAGAGCGGCCAGCTGCTGCGGCGCAAAATGGGTCAGCAGCAGGGTGGTCACGCAGCCGAGCAGGACGGCGATCAGCGGCCCGGGGATCCAGCGCAGGCTCTTCACCCGGCGGATAAGCGGCGAGCCCCACAGCCAGAGCACCAGCAGACCGCCCGCGGCGACGGCAATCGCCTTGACGGAGAAAGCGGCATTACCCTGAACCACATCGGCAAGTCCGGTCTCTTCCGCCGTGCCGAGCGCGACGTGGATCTGCTGCATAATCAGTAGGATACCGATCGCCGCCAGCATGCCTTTGATGACGCTGGCGGGAACCAGCGAGATAAAGCGCCCGGCCCGCAGAATGCCGAACAGCAGCTGCAGCACGCCGGCCAGCACCAGCGCCATCAGGAAGAGGGAGAAGGAACCCAGGGATTCAATGGCGGCGACGACGATGGTGACCAGTCCGGCGGCGGGGCCGCTGACGGCGAAGCGGGAGGGGCTGAGGGCGGTGACGACCAGGCCGCCGATGATGCCGGTCAGCAGGCCGACGAAGGGCGGTAAGCCGCTGGCCTGGGCGATGCCGAGGCACAGCGGCAGGGCGACAAGGAAGACGACGATGCCGGCGAGAGAGTCCTGACGAAACGTATTCATGGGGCGTGCTCCTGCGGTGAGAGGTGTTCGACGAGGGTGGTTAAATGGCCGGAAGCCAGATCGTAGACGCAGCCGTGCAGGCTGAGCGGCCGCCCGCTGGCGAGCACCGTCTGCACCGGTTCACTCTCCAGCAGACGGGCGAACTGGGCGCGAACGTTGGCTTCCACCAGGGCGTCCAGCGCATGGCGAGAGGGCTCCGCGTCGGTGCTGGCGCCGGCGCCGGGGGAGGCCGCAACACAACAGTCATCGGCGATCTGCGCAATTTCGTGATGCAGGGTGTGGCGCAGCTGGCCGATGCGACGAGCCAGCGCCGAGGACTCCTGCGCCAGCGGCAGGGTGGGCAGGGAGAGCGCCGCCTGCACGCCGCCGCAGCCGTAGTGGCCGCAGAGCACCACCCGCTCCACCTCAAGGTAGTCGAGGGCATACTGCAGGACGCTCATGACGTTATCGTCGGCGGGGTCGAGCATGTTGGCGATATTGCGGTGGACAAAGAGCTCGCCGGGCTGACTGCCGGTGAGCACCTCGGCGGGCACGCGGCTGTCGGAGCAGCCGATCCACAGCGAGTGGGGCCGCTGCCCGTCGATCCATTTTTCGAAATAGTCCGGGTCATGCTGACATTTCTGCAGCGCCCAGCTGCGGTTGCGGGCCAGCAAAGGTTTTAACGTCGTCACAAGTATTCTCCTGAGTTAATTCATCGAGTGAATATGTCCATCAAGACTCGTACAGCGACTAGTAAAAATAGTGTTTACCGGAACCCTTCACGCCTGAGGAAAATCCTGGAATAAACGGCAAAAAGAAAACTTTTCATTAATGTAAAGTTATAAAAATATTGATGAAATTAATATTTGGCTGCGGAGTGGTTGAATAACAAAAAGGCATTGGCTAAAACTTTCTGGAATATATGGGAATGTGAGTGGGTGGGGTTGGTGAGATATTTGGCGATTGGTGAGGGGATTTGTTTGGGGAGAGATGGATTGTGATAGGGATGCAGGTGAGAATGAAATGAGAAAAATTTGAGATAAGTTTGAGTGGGGTTTGGGAGTGCTGGGGGAGAAGGGGGATGGCTGGTAGGTGGAGTTGGGGTCGCGGGGTGGTGAGAGGAGGGTTGCTGGTGGCATTGGCGCTCCGGAACGGTCGTAAAAGGTGACGTCGCGCAGGATAGCGCTGTTTTTTTCAACACTTAGCGCGATGACGACACGCTGTCGCTTGCATGACCGCCGCCGACAGGTATAATCCAGAACGTTTCCGCATCCCCTTCAGTGCCGAAGTGGCGAAATCGGTAGACGCAGTTGATTCAAAATCAACCGTAGAAATACGTGCCGGTTCGAGTCCGGCCTTCGGCACCAAAATTACATAAATAGACGTCAATCGACGTCTTTTTTTATGTCCGAAATCCGCGCCACACAAGGCTTTACCCGCTTTTTCCCTCAACTGAAGTCAACCTAACTCAACCCACATCAACAAGCTTGTGAGTATACTAATGAGTATATTTGTCGATTCGATATTGCTTGTATACTCACGCTATACCAATGGAAGGAGGACCATTATGGCCCTAACGGATACTAAAGTTCGTTCTGCGAAACCTGAGGAGAAAGAGTATTCACTTGTTGACGGCGACGGCATGTCCTTACTTGTAAAACCTAACGGCTCAAAGTATTGGCGATTTCGTTTCCGTTTTGGCGGTAAACAGCATTTGATGGCATTCGGTGTCTATCCTGAAATTTCACTGGCGGATGCCAGGAAGAAAAGGGAAGAGGCCAGAAGGTTGGTAGCTGCTGGTATCGATCCTCGTGAGCATAAACGTGCTGTGAAAGAAGAGCAGGCGAAAGAGATTATTACTTTCGAGAAGGTTGCCAGAGAGTGGCTTGCGACTAACCAAAAATGGTCGGAAGATCACGCTAACCGCGTAAAAAAGAGCCTGGAGGACAATATCTTCCCGGCAATTGGTACTCGCAGTATTGCTGAATTGGGCACTCGTGACTTACTGGCACCCATTAAAGCGGTGGAACTGTCTGGACGTCTTGAGGTGGCTTCTCGTCTCCAGCAGCGTACCACGGCCATCATGCGTTATGCAGTGCAAAGCGGGCTGATTGATTACAACCCAGCGCAGGAGATGGCTGGAGCCGTCGCCTCTGGCAATCGACAACATCGCCCGGCGCTGGAATTAAAGCGTATCCCTGAGTTACTTGAGAAAATAGACGGCTATACCGGCAGGCCGCTAACCCGCTGGGCAACTGAGCTCACTCTGCTTATCTTTATTCGCTCCAGTGAGCTGCGTTTTGCTCGCTGGTCAGAGATCGATTTTCAAACTTCAATGTGGACTATCCCGCCTGAGCGAGAGCCTATTCCCGGCGTGAAACATTCCCAGCGAGGATCAAAGATGCGTACACCTCATCTGGTGCCGCTTTCAAAGCAGGCGCTGGCGATTCTGAAGCAGATAAAACAGTTCTGCGGTGAACATGAACTCATTTTTATTGGAGACCACGATCCTCGTAAGCCCATGAGTGAGAACACGGTAAACAGTGCGCTACGGGTGATGGGCTATGACACTAAAGTTGAGGTTTGCGGCCACGGCTTCCGCACAATGGCCTGTAGTTCGTTAATTGAGTCAGGGCTATGGTCGAAGGATGCGGTGGAGCGCCAGATGAGCCATATGGAACGTAACTCGGTACGCGCAGCATATATCCATAAAGCGGAACATCTGGATGAACGCAAGTTGATGCTGCAATGGTGGGCGGACTTTCTGGATTCGAATCGGGAGAAAAGTATCAGCCCGTTTGATTTTGCTAAAATTAATAACCCCATGCTGACAAGATGACACGTGCTACTGTTGGCTCTATTACCCCTTAGATTGAACATGAGTTATTTCATAAAAAGGCATCCGTTCATTAACGTTCGGGTGCCTTTTTGCTTTTAACAACCGTAAATTAGGAGAATAACAAATGACTACGATATGCCCGCAATGTGGTTCTGACCGTGTAAGTGAGCGAAATATTGGTAGGAAGGCAGGAGGTATCGCTGGAGGCGTGGCAGGAGCACTTAGTGGTGCAGGTACGGGGGCGGCAATAGGTTCTGTTGTTCCGGTGGTGGGAACAGCTACAGGGGCTGTCATTGGTGCAATACTGGGAAGATTTGTCGCCGGTGCGACGGCTGGAGCGGTAACAGGAGCATCGCTTGATGGCGTCCTGTTCGATCAGTATGAATGTCGTGACTGTGAACACACTTTTGACTAATTAGGTTTGGTTTTCCTTCTATCTATTCACCCAACAACTCAGTAAATCCCCATTAATTTTCTCAATTACTTTTTCTTATTGATCTGCGCGACCGATCGGTATTGAGTATTTTAATAGTTATAAGCTATCATTTTTTTATTATTGATCGTTTTTATCGATAGGTAAAGCAGATCAGTTTATCTATTTCGATCGGTATTAACAATTTTACACCTCATTACCTTCCTGAAAAGATCACATCAACCTACCTTTAATCAGGTTATTACCGGTGGTGGGTCAGGAAAAGCTATTCAGTGATTAGTCGCTGGTAGCTGGCAAGGAGAGGAAGCCGATGGGATATAGATCAAGAGTTGTTTTCAGTTGTGGTGAAAACCACCAAAACAACTGTTATCAGCAGATTAATAAAATTAGGAGTCAAAGACTCCTGTTCATATTTTTGAATATCAGGCGTTTTTATCATTAAAGGAGTTATATGAAAAAATTACTCGGCGGTGCCATGCTGTTAGCCGCAGGTATGTTCTCAATATCTGTTTATGCCAATCCTGATAATTCCTGCGACGGTGAACAAACCATCTTTGATGCTTATACCGCCAAGGGTGGCAAGCACGTGGGTGTGTGTTACGTGTACGGTAATATTCGTTATGTGTATGGGAAGGATGATAATCCTGAAATTTTAATTAATGTTCCACGTGAAAAGGTTGAGTTCAGTATGTCTGGAAATGGTGATCAAAGTGTCACTATTCCCAATGGTGAGTATCGATATGAGATAGGTGAATATTTACGTGGTGGTCCATTTATACAGGTATGGAAAGGGAGTAAGTTTATTACCGAGATCAAGTTAAATGGCGCTAACTTTGAAAATAATATCGAGCAATATATTAATAATTAATACCGTTAAAGGTAAGGGGTATTATCGTGAAAGGACTATTTTCAATTCGTAACTTTTTTTTAATTTCAGGTCTTTTATTCTCAAGTTTTCAGGTGGTTGCATCAGATTCCCCTATAAAAGTTGATGCAAATGGAGAACAACTCAGAGCGGGCACGGTCTCTTTTCCTGTATGGCGCTATACCATTACCAGTGTTGATAATGAAGTCACAATAAAGTCTCTCGTGCTTAACCGTGGCAACTGCGTTATCTCTACAGCGGACAGAGGCGAAAACGTAAATAAAAGACTTGGATTCGGTCAGTCTTATACATTTACCAGTCCGACTAATAAATCATTTTCTCAGTGCAGACCACTTGAATTAGTCGTCATTACAAATAAAGGCTCATTCACCTTTTCCTGGTGATAACTTACTAAATATGGAGATGGACATATGGAAAACATTAATACGTTAAAAGCTAAAATCGATACAAAGGTAACGAAGTTTATATTGCTGTCTGTTGTAACTGGTGGCATTTACCCCATGATGTGGTTATATCTGAACCAGCCAAAGTTAACAGAGCACATGAAGAATGAGTTTGTTGCCAGGGATTATCCCCTTTGGCTGGCTATTGTTACTGGATTTGGATGGCTATTGACTGATATAAGTTATTCTGTAAGTGAAAGTGAAACGGTGTTGGATCATATTGCCACACTGCTTTCTGTTGCTTCAACTGTGATGGTTATTGTCTGGGCTTTTAAAGCTAAAACAGCTCTACAGGCATATGCTTTAAATGAATTTAAATTCGAATTAAAGATGAATCCATTCTATACATTTATTTTTAGCATATACTATATTGTTTATTGCATCAACGATATGGAATCAGAGTTGCAGAAACACAACATTATTTATAGTAAACAAATTTCCTGATTGAATGATTGTAAATAAAAGTACTCGCCAGTAATGGCGAGTATCCAATCTCTAGTTATTTTTTTTGAATTGATTAGGAATATTCTCAAGTGTAGCTAAAAAAATAATATTATCTTAGGTAATTACAAGTAATTACTTACTCTAAGGACTATAGCTTTTCCTTTAGTTTTGTTTACAGCTAATTCTGAATTTTTATCTATTCTCATTTTTTAGTACCTTCGTGTTTATGTTCTCAATGAATATATGACATTCTTCGCTCATTCTCTTGTTAAATTCAGGGTCAGAGTTATTAGGGATTTTCAAGAAAAGCAAATAAAAAGGAATATCTTTTCCCTGCTGATGAATCTCATCAGAAATCATCCCATGCTTTTTATCAATATTAAGTGCATTCCACCTGTTTTCAGATATTGGATAAATAAAGCCGCATCCTTTTATAAGGCCTCCATTCCCATACTGCCCTATGTAAGTATGTAGTTGAAAAATATCTTCACGTTTAGCCCCAAACTGCGGATCAAAGGTTTTATACTTCACATCAAAAACGTACATGCCACCATCGTTCTCAAAAACTAGGTCGGGTTCAATTTTGCGCACATAGCTTCCGAAAGCTCCGGTCGGAATTTTATAATTTAGCTCGAATTTACTTAGCATCCTTATCCCACTTCGTTTTAGGAGTTTCCGGATGAAATATTCGAAAAGCATCGATATATCAAAAAAGAAAGCACCTGATTCTTGTTGGTGTCCAAAATCAGAACCTTCCTGATTGATGATTTTCTTAGATAAATCTATCAGTGTGTTATAGTCGTTATAAAATGGGCTAGTAAAATATGGAGTTCTCAAGATCTCCTGACGAGACCTTCTCACCCCCTGATTAGCAGTGATGAAAGCATTATAGATATTCCTCGTATGCTTACAGAATGATTGATGTTCAATCGTCTCATAGGCTTTGATGAACAATGAAGTTGCAGGACTGTCGTAACTATGTTCGCGGTAGGTACATAAATATTTTCCTGAGGTATTATTTCTGAAGTAGTCAATTGTATCGATTGTCCCACGTATCCGTGAATTTCGTTCTTTTTTCGTAATGTAGGTTTTAGGGATACCCAGTCGGTAAGCCTTCTTCAACTTGATGTTCCAAAGATATGCCAGGAGCCACTCATATCCTTCAGTGTTATTTTCGCCACCAATATTTTCCATCTCCAGAAAACCGTCAGCATCGGCTATGATGTACCGAAGGAAGGCATCGCCAAAACGAGAACCAACTTTCAGGGAATATTCGCCACGTTTTACAAATCCAATAAGATTACCTGTGTTTAACGTAAAGTTTCTAGAATCAGTACCATTTATAGTAATAAAACCATCATCGGTATTATGTTCATACTCTCGATCGTTGAAGAGGATGAGTGCATTTGCAAGATTGTTACTAAGTTCATTTTCTACATCACGCGAAACTGAATTTAAAAAATGCCAAATGGTAGACTCATCATTTTTAGTGTTAGTCCACTGGCCTTTTGTTTTAGTTTTAAGACTAATTGATTCCCCCAGAGATTTATTAGTAAATATTCCGTTATTTACAAAATAAGACCTGTTATCGACCAGTGTACCATCCTTTATAATATCGAATAGCCACATGGTTTAAATTCCAAATGCTTTTGCAAAAGAATCGATGAGTTCTGATTCGTTGCTGCCACGAAGGTATTCTTGAAGTAAAGGTCGGATACAGTCATCCCAGATACGAGATCTCACTTCTGTAACTGTAAGGCTCCTGGCATACTTCAGATTCATTAAATAGGCATGTCCAATTTGGTAATCAGCCCCCAGTAAAGGCTCCTTCGTAATCTGGGTATTCAGTCGTTCGAGGTTATCTGCCAGAGGAGTCCAAGCTTTACAGAACTGGCTAAGATGGTATCTTAAAAGTCTCGTATCTGGCGTAACTTCTTCCCAACGAAATCTACGTCTGAGTGCAAAGTCAAAACTCTCAATACTACGATCAATCGTATTCATCGTACCTATCAGGTAGATATTTGTTGGAATAAAAAATTGGTAACCTTGTGCGGTATGAAGCATGCCTGTTTGTTGGTTATTTAGATTAGCATATTGGGTTTTGACGCTTCCTTTAATTCCTCGATACTCCAGGCAATACATAAGCTCACCAAAAACACGTGATAACTCGGCTCGGTTCACTTCATCTATTATAAAAAAGAACGGAGGCACTGCATCTGCTATCAGCTTCGAAAAGTCAGATATTTCGAAGATGTATTCCCAATGATCACCTGATAATTTATTTTGATATGGACGGAGTTCACCGATCGTGATTGATTCCCAATCCCTGTTAAGGTCGAGGCGTTCAATATCTATTTCCCACTTTCCTGCATTCCGGCAAAATTCCTTAAAAACACCATTAATCAACGTCAGCTGTGCTTTACCATTGTTATCCAGAACTGGGCGCAAACCTTCCATGAAGTCTTCATAACTAAAAGAAGGGTGAAATTGAATCAACTCAATCTGACTTGAATGTGTGAGGCTGCTATTTGGCGCAAACTCTTCTTTCCAGATATCAAAAAGAAGCGATGTTTGTTGACGAGCCTGGTATGTCTTTCCCGTTCCAGGAGGCCCGTACTTAACGATCTGCTTTTTCAGACTGAATGGATTAGAGAGATTCTCGTACAGAACCCAGACAAATTGGCTGAGATAAAACTCATCAGTTTCATTATTGCGAAGTTCATCGTTGAACTCATTTTTTATAATTTTCATCAGGAATACATTTTTTGAAAACCAGTCCTGATTATTTTCTGCTGGGTATGCAGGAATTATCCCTTCGTGTGTAAGCCAGCTAAATACCTGATTGAACTTAGCGGAATCAACAGTTGTGGAAACTTCAAGCGTGCAGGCTGCCGCTACGCGATTGATAAGAACAGGATTATTAGACTTCCCATGTTCTGACCATGTGCATTCAAACTTTTTCAGCTCCTCTCTGTTGGGATTCAAGATGAATTGTTGTAATATAGCAATGAAGTCCTTGTTTTTAATAAAACCGTCAAAATTTTCGTTGCTTAGAACCGACTGACCACGAGAAGCAATTCCATTACTTCTTTCGAAAAGGAGTTGCTTCAGGAAAATCTCATCACTCGAAGATAATTCCTTTCCTGATTTTATGCGTTCGCGAATTTGTCCGACCTGCTCATAAAACTCACGATAAGCATCATGCCAGCCTTTAAGTTCATGCTTATGGTTTTCAATCAAGTGCTTGTATAAATTTTTTAGTCTGCTTTTCATTGTATCACTTGCATTTACTAGTTTGTTTTAGTGACAACTGGGTCCTGTTACCTATTTCCCTGGATCGCCAGAACCTAAGATGTAATGATAACAGCGAAGATTATACAGATTTTCTTCAGCTTCAGAATCCACGGATTCTGTTGATTATGGTATCCATTACACCACTTTTATAATCTTTGTATTGAGTTTGCTAATCTCTTTTCATTACCAAATTTAGTAGTGTAAAATCTTTGTTCGATACCGTACAGCAAATATTTCAACTCTTCTTCTGATGATACTTCGAATTTACTCTCAGTGGTGTCATATTTAAGTTTTTCAGCACAATAATCATTAATGTAATTCAGCATCTCACCTCTGTCTTCCACTGGCATCGCTGCAAGAGTATCCATAGCTAATGCAATTCTCTTTCGGTTTGGCTTTGATACCTTTTCTACATCATAGTCAGTTGAAAGTACAATGAAGGATTCACTTAAAAACGACTTAACTTCTTCTTCCGTGGCTTCTTTGTACAGAATGTCGATACCTTTAAATATACTTGAAATTGTGGCGAGATTTCTGAATAACAATATATTTCTTTCCTTTAAGTATACAGCATCAGGTATATGGTTAACAATCAATCGTCCTTCATTTTCTTCTATTTCTGCTGATTCACCAAAAGCAATTGTTTTTCTCTTGATAAACAGGGATGGGGTTATTTTCTGAAAATAAAAGTCTTCATTCTGATGAGAGAATATATATGAAATCTTCGTGAAGTATTGTTTAGTTAGATCGTCGAAGTCCTTAGAATCAAATTCATCCTTAATGCATGATAAGCAGAATGATTGCTGACTAAAATTTTCAATTTTAAACCATGAATCTTCATCAAGATTATGGTCAGGGTTATATGGAATGAGGCTAAGAGTAGATAAGTCTAAAGCGTCAAACAAAGTGTAGTCTGATACCAATTTAAAAAAAGGTTTCTTACGAGGTCCTTTTACTTTCGCAAAAATGTTATTCATCATTTTTTCCTTTCGATAAAGGTATAGTTGTTTATTCTAAATGCAACGGGGATCTTGATTTCTTTGGGGGTTTTGTATTTATGACGACTAATTAAAAAAATGGATGCGCCGCTCTTGTTTTTAATGTTATAAAACTCATATCTAAACAGTAGAAATAAAGGGTTAAAGTATAATGCTTGAGACATAAAGGTAAAAATAAATAAAACGGCATAAACAAAAAATAAGGCAGACCAACTAGTTATACTTAAAGCCACAAAGAAATAACCAAGATAGCTTGGAAGAAATGAGTTGTTCGCATGCTCCACAGAAACTACTTCACCTTCTTTAAACTCATCCTTGCCCAGTCTGGAGCTTAAAAGCAAACTAATCCAAGTTAGTAATATGGGGATTAGCATGTAAAATACGTATGATGTCATTTGTGGTAATAAACTCAACCAATGACTGTGTTCAAACCTTTGGAAAAAGTAATAAAGGGTGTACTTCTTTTGTACAAAGAAAATTATAGCCAACAACGATGTTGCGTTAAATGTTAAAAGAACTCTAAAAAGGAAATTTATTATCATAATGTTTTCCTGTATCAAATACTGCTTGCAATTATTTTATAGTATATCAATTAATAATTTACTTTCCACCTACAATATTTCGCTCAACCGGGTAAATATATCAATAGCGAAGCCCCAATTGGGGCTTCGCTACCCTCAGAACCCACGCATTCCGTTGATAAAAGTATCAATCACACCACAAACCTTATCATAGACACGTTTAAGTACCGTCTTCCTTTCAAGGATCCTTGGTGTCCACGTTAGAGCCCTGGCTACCTCGTCCTCGCGTGGGGTCACATCTGTAAACAGGTAGTTATCCAGCAATGCGGCAACTTTGCTTTCATCAAGATTTTCTTCAGCACATAGCGTTGCAACCGCTTTACGTTTTTCACGTTCAACGTAGGTTTCAAAGGCCTGGGTGATATCTTCATCATGTGAAACATGCAGCAGGTTTTCTTCGATGAAGTTATCGATCAGTTCGCGTTTGCTGCGCAGCGTGACGTCACTGTCAACAATATCCATGACCTTCTTTTTCTGCTCCTGCTGCGCTTCAGGTGGCATCGCCTGGATGCCAGCCAGTAGCCTCAGGATATACCCGTCCAGATATAGGTCACATCACCGCACCACACCTGATTTGGTTCCGTTAC